>ERZ795049.100-NODE-100-length-127410-cov-81.176177_pt1 | contig 127410 bp, 109 predicted proteins | sample MGYA00375133_ERZ795049 | MGnify/ENA primary metagenome ERZ795049 (study PRJEB30178, sample SAMN05720147) | activated sludge metagenome | isolation source: anaerobic digester from wastewater treatment plant | place: Japan | collected 2015-04-20 ...
TACGATTACCTTTTTTTCATTCGCTCGGACGTCTTTTACGTCATGGTTGTTTCATAATATAATCAAAGGCTTTACGAGATCAAATCCCCGTAAGCCTGAGCGTCCAGCAGATCGGAGATTTCCCCGGGGTTTATCAACCTGATCTTGACCATCCAGCCTTTACCATAAGGATCCTCGTTAACTGTCTGTGGCGCATCCTCCAGGGATTCGTTCACTTCTTCTATGGTTCCCGAAACAGGCATGAAAGCATCTGCAACGGTTTTAACGGCTTCGATGGCGCCGAAAACCTCACCTCTTTCCAGGGTTTCGCCCAAGGTCTGTATGTCAACAAAAACAATGTCGCCCAGCTGGGATTGTGCAAAATCTGTAATGCCCACAATGGCCAGGTCGCCTTCAACTTTTAACCACTCATGCTCTTTGGAAAACTTGAGATTGGCTGGAATATTCATAACGATTAAGTTTAAGTTTAGAGAAGCAAAGATAGCTAAATATGCCAAATTACAAGAGCTTGAGGGCTTGCCGGATCAGATCTTCCAGGCCGAAGGAAGGATTTTCCTTTTGCAGACGGGAGATGACCTTTTCAACGGCAGATCGCTGGAAGCCCAGTTGCTGCAGCGCAGCAGAAGCCTCGACACCAGTTGCCGATACAGGCGGAGCCTGGGTGCCCTGGGCGTCGGGGTCCAGCCCGATTTTCATCATTTTATCCCTCAGGTCAATGATCATCCTTTCGGCTGTCTTTGTGCCGATTCCCTTGATGCTTTTTATCCGGACGACATCACCCGTGACAATGGCATTACGGAGTTCTGCATTGCTCATGGCCGAGAGGACCATGCGTGCAGTATTGGGCCCGACCCCGGTAACCCCTATCAACAACCGGAAGATCTCACGTTCATCGCGTGTGGCAAAACCGTAAAGCAGATGGGCGTCATCCCTTACCTGGAGATGTATCCACAGCAAGACATCTTTCCGTTCATGAATGGCCGAGTATGTTTGCAGGGATATGAGCAAATGATAGCCGATCCCGCCTGTTTCCACAACGGCCTGGGCGGGGTCGGCAGCGATAAGGGTTCCCTTGATGTATTCGTACATTTTTACAGTGTTTACTATACTGCAAATATACATTTATTATCTTTGAAGCATGAATCTGTCACAAATCAGGGAACAGTTTCCCGCCCTGTCACAAAAAGTATACGGGAAACCTCTCGTTTACCTGGACAATGGGGCTACATCCCAGAAACCCAGGCAGGTACTGGACGTCCTCCAGGAAATGCAAGGGGGATTGAACGGGAACATCCACCGGGCAGTCCATTACCTTAGCGTGCAGTCCACCGAACGGTATGACAGGGCACGTGCCACTATACGGGATTTCATCAATGCCGCCTCTGTCAACGAGGTGATTTTCACCAGCGGCACTACCGGCTCGCTCAACCTGCTGGCTTTTTCGTTCGGACAAACCTATATCCGCCCTGGAGACCGTATTGTGATCACCCGCGCCGAACACCATTCCAATATTGTTCCCTGGCAGATGATGTGCAAACGTACCGGGGCCAGTCTTGAAGTATGGGAGGTTGAGGAGTCGGGAGCAATGGATCCCAAAAAACTGGAACAAATTCTTGACAAACAGGGAAGGAAGCCTAAACTGCTTGCCATAGCACACATATCCAATGTTCTGGGACTGGTGAACCCGCTCAGGGAAATCATTCGTATAGCCCATTATTACGGAGTTCCTGTCGTCGTGGACGGGGCACAGGGTATTGTCCATAAAAAAGTCGACGTACAGGATATGGATGCCGATTTCTACGTTTTTTCAGGACACAAGCTATACGGGCCCACAGGAACGGGCGTACTGTACGGAAAGGAAAAATACCTGGAAGAAATGGTTCCCTGGCAGGGCGGGGGAGATATGATCACAAAGGTTTGCCTGCCCACAGGAACCACCTATGCCCCGCTTCCCCTCAAATTTGAAGCCGGTACGGCTAATTATATAGGGATTGCAGGCCTGGGTGCAGCCGTAGAGTTTATCAACAACCTGAATTCCTTTGACATTGAGGCACATGAAAAAGAGATAACCTCTAATGCCATGAAGGCCCTGCAGGAGATAGAAGGTTGCAAGATATACGGCATTCCCGGAACCTATTACGGACAGGTATATGAAAAAGCCCCCGTCTTTTCCATGTCCATAGAAGGAGTTCATCCTGCCGATATAGCCATCCTGCTTGATAAACTGGGCATCGCCGCCCGATCTGGCATGTTGTGTGCCGAACCCTTGCTGGAGCGTTACCAGTTGACGGCTGTCCTTCGGGCATCATTCGCCCTGTACAACACCCAGGAAGAACTGGACTTCTTTGTCGAATCACTCAGAAAGGTGTTGAAAATGCTCCGTTAATCCCGAATTGTCATGACCATTCAAGAGAAACAGAAACAAATAGTGGAGGAATTCTCTTTTCTGGAGGAGTGGATGGACAAATACGAGTACCTCATTGAACTGGGTAAAAAATTGCCACCGCTGGAAGACAGTCTGCGTCTTGAAAAAAACCTGATAAGGGGATGCCAGTCCAGGGTTTGGCTTGCCGTAAGCAGGGAAAACGGAAAACTTGTTTTCAAGGCCGACAGTGACGCCCTGATCACCAAAGGTATCATTTCTTTGCTAGTGCAGGTGTTTTCGGGCCACACACCCGGAGAAATCCTGGAATCAGACTTTTCTTTCATACAGAAGATCGGTCTGAAGGAACACCTCTCTCCAACGCGGGCCAACGGACTGCTGTCCATGATAGAACAGATAAGACTATATGCCTTGGCTGCCAATACAGAAAAGACCGCGGAAAATGGAAAGTGAACTTGAAAAAAGCATAAAACGTGCCCTCAGACAAATTTTTGACCCGGAAATCCCGGTCAACATAGTGGACCTTGGCCTTGTCTACGGCATTGAAATAGGGAAGGGGGACAAAGAGGGACATCCCGTGACCGTTATCATGACCCTTACGGCGCCCAATTGCCCTTTGGCTGACCAGGTGGTGGAAGAAGCCCGGTTTACAATAAGCCATGTGCCGGGAGTTTCGAGGGCAACCATAAAGCTCACATTTGACCCGCCCTGGGATCCTTCCCGCATGAGCGAAGAAGCGCTGCTGGAAACAGGTCTGTACGGAATGTTTTAATATTTCATGCCCATGCATACGACATATCTTCTGCTGGGGAGCAATCTGGGAGACCGTGACAGCCTTATGCAACAGGCATTGGAAGCATTATATGAGCTGGGAGACATCACCAGGATTTCCCAAAGAAAAGAAACCGTACCATGGGGTTTTACCGAAACCGTTCCGCCTTTCCTGAACCAGGCCATATGTCTGGAAACACGGCTGGAACCGGAACAACTGTTGGACCACTGCCTGGAAATAGAAAAGAAACTGGGAAGGGAAAGACCTGTTGCCGAATCTCCTGGCAAGGACAGGAAATCATATTTTTCCCGTCTGATAGACATTGATATCCTTCTGTATGATAATGTGAGAATGAATACCGGAAGGCTTATCCTGCCACATCCTCATATAAAGGACCGGGATTTCGCCAGGGAGCTGCTGGAAGAGATTCTTCCAAAAAGTCTATCTTTGAAGGATTTTTTACCAGACGATTTATGACACAGGAAGATTTATTCAAAAACATCATTGCCCACGCAAAGGAATACGGTTTCATATTTCCCTCCAGCGAGATTTACGACGGGTTGAGTGCCGTGTACGATTACGGGCAGAACGGGGTAGAGCTGAAGAACAACATAAGGAAATACTGGTGGGATTCGCTGGTCAGGATGCACGACAACATTGTAGGGCTGGACTCTGCGATCTTCATGCATCCGAAGATCTGGGAAGCCAGCGGGCATGTGGCCGCATTCAACGATCCGCTGATAGACAATAAGGATTCCCAAAAAAGATACCGCGCCGATGTATTGCTGGAAGATTACCTGGCCAAACTGGAGGAAAAGGTAAACAAAGAAGTGGCCAAAGGTAAGAAAAGGTTCGGGGAGCAATTTGATGAAGTTCAATTCCGCGCCACCAATCCCAACGTGCTCAGGGAACAGGCCAAGATTGACAGTTTGCAGGAAAAAATGATCAAGGCCCTGAACGGGAATGATCTGGTAGGATTGCGACAGCTTATCCTGGATTGTGGGATCGTCTGTCCGGTTTCGGGAACCAGGAACTGGACCGAGGTGCGCCAGTTTAACCTGATGTTCAGCACCCAGTTGGGAAGCAACGGCGAAGGGGCATCCCAGGTCTTTCTCAGGCCCGAGACGGCCCAGGGAATCTTTGTGAACTTTCTGAATGTGCAGAAAAGCGGCCGTATGAAAGTTCCCTTTGGCATAGCGCAAACCGGGAAGGCTTTCAGGAACGAAATCGTGGCCAGGCAATTCATTTTCAGAATGCGCGAATTTGAACAGATGGAAATGCAGTTCTTTGTCAAGCCGGGAGAAGAGATGAAGTGGTATGAGTACTGGAAGGACATGCGCCTGCGCTGGCATTTGTCACTGGGCCTGGGAAGGGATATGTACCGGTTCCACAATCACGACAAACTGGCCCACTATGCCAATGCCGCCTGTGACATTGAATTTCAGTTTCCTTTTGGTTTCAAGGAACTGGAAGGGATCCACTCCCGGACAGATTATGATCTCTCGCGCCACGAAGAATTCTCGGGCCGTAAATTGCGGTATTTTGACCCGGAAACAAATGAAAGCTATATCCCCTATGTGGTAGAAACTTCTATTGGCCTGGACCGTACGTTCCTGGCTGTATTGTCTGCCTCGTACCGGGAAGAGGAACTTGAAGACGGTGAAACACGGGTGGTGTTGCGTTTACCCCACATACTGGCCCCTGTTAAGCTGGGGATATTTCCCCTGGTCAAAAAGGACGGATTACCCGAGGTGGCGCAGCAGATACTCAAAACGCTCCGCCTGGAACATGCCTGCCTGTATGACGAGAAGGACAGCATAGGAAAACGCTATCGCAGGATGGATGCCATTGGCACGCCCCTTTGCATAACAGTGGACCATCAGACCCTGGAAGACAATACCGTAACCATCAGGGACAGGGATACCATGCTCCAGGAAAGGGTTCCGGTTGACAACCTGCCCGGAATACTGGATGAAAAATTAAACAGCAGAAATTGGCTCGGAAAACTGACATAAAAAAAGGATTTGGAAGGATTTTCATGATTTTTCTCCTGGTGGTTTACCTGGGAGGATGCACCTATTTTTTATTTGCAAAGGGAGATTCCCTGCCAGCATTCAAGAAGGCCGGGATGATCTTATGGCTGGCTTCCCTGCTGGATGTGTTGCCCGATAAGATCGTCCATTCGTTGCTGTTTATTCCCATTATTCCCCTTGCCTGGGGAGCCGTAAGGCCCCGCAGGATTATCACAAAGATTGTCATATTCTGGTCCGGACTGATTTTTGGGGTGATAACAGAAGTAATTCAGCACTACCTCCCGTACAGGACCGGGGATATTTCGGATGTGGCAGCAGATATTGTAGGAAGTGTTCTGGGCATTCCCTTTATGCTGCTATTTTTTTCAAGTGAAAAAAAGAAACGAAAATGAATGAGATTATTTTATCGGGACTGCTCAATCTCTTTGCCTTATTCGGGGCTTTGGCCGGGATAGACAAAGAGCGGGCAGCAAAACTCATTGCAGCCTATCTTGACCAGCACTTTGGCGTACGCCGCAGGGAAACTTACCTGGGTCTGTACCAGGATCTTACAGAGCTTTATGAGTTGTCTCCGGATCTGGACAAGGACAAGATCATAGAATCTGTATGCGAAGGATTGCGCAAAAACATTGAATCATCCGAACAGTCTTTGCTCCTGCTGCGTTTCATGGAGTTTTCCGCCATAAACAGGGAGGGCTTTTTAAAGCAGGAGGATCTTTTTCATAAAGTAGCCGCTCATTTTAATGTAACCGGTGAAGAGCTCATGCATTTCAAGGCTTTTGTACTGGACGGAGAGACTGACCGGGTGCGCAGTTTCAGGCCGGAAGGATGGGAAGGGATATTGCGACTGATAGACCTTCCGGGGAAGAATGTGATTGCTTTTACTTACCGGGGAAATGACCAGGTGATGATGAACGATGTCCCGGTATTGCAGGACACGTTCCAGCTGTGGCAGCAAAGTGCAGTCATGAAGGGAAAACACGGGAATCCACTGTATTACAGCAACGTACAATCTCTTTTTCAAACAGGGGAGACCGCCAGGATCCCTATTGAACTAACAGGTCAGGGTATTGAATTCCGCTTTCCACACAGCGAAAACGGGCTGCACAATTTCTCTTTTACGCTCAGATCGGGGCAGCTGGTAGCTATCATGGGAGGAAGCGGGGTGGGGAAATCCACATTGCTGGGCCTGCTCAACGGAAACATCAAACCGCAGGAAGGACAGATCCTGCTTAATAACCACTCCATAGAAGACCCGTTTGTGCAAAAGCTCATCGGCTTTGTGCCCCAGGATGATCTGCTGATTGAAGAACTGACGGTGTTTCAGAACCTCTGGTATACCGCCAGGCTTTGTTTTGACGGGATGTCCCCTGCATGGCTGGAAAATAAAGTGATGGAAGTGCTGACAGACCTGGGTCTTGCCGCTACCAGGGACCTAAAAGTGGGCTCGGCGCTGAACAAGACAATCAGCGGGGGACAACGCAAAAGGCTCAACATAGCGCTGGAGCTGATCAGGGAGCCGGCGGTGCTGTTCCTGGACGAACCCACCTCGGGCCTGAGCTCTTCGGACTCGGAAAAGGTTATTAATTTACTGAAAGAACAAACGTTCAGGGGCCGGCTCATTGTGGTCAACATCCACCAGCCGTCCTCGGATATTTATAAATTGTTTGACCGCCTGTGGCTGCTGGACAAGGGAGGGTACCCGGTTTTTGACGGGAATCCTATAGAGGCGGTTACGCATTTCAAGCAGGTGGCTCAACACGCTGACGCGCAAACGAGCATGTGTGCCACATGCGGGAATGTAAATCCCGAGATTATTCTCAACATACTGGAATCCAAATCTTTGGATGATACCGGGCGCCTTACCGAGAAACGCCGCATAAGCCCCCAGGAATGGCACAACAAATACCTGGAATCAAGGCAGGAGCAGGAAAAACCACAGATACAGGATGTGCCTGTGACAAAACAGAAAAAACCCTCCCCGTGGAAACAATTCCTGATATTCCTGGAACGTAATCTGCAGACAAAGAAAGCCAATACGCAGTATTTGCTCATTTCACTGCTGGAAGCTCCTTTGCTGGCAGCCATTGTGGCCATGCTCACACGGTATGCCCCAGAGACGGGGTACACCGTCATGGACAACAAGAACCTGGTCTCGTTCTTTTTCATGGCCGTCATAGTGGCCATATTCATGGGCATGAGCGTGAGCGCAGAGGAAATCTTTAAAGACCGTTCCCTGCTCAAACGGGAACGTTTTTTACGCCTGAGCCACAACGGATACATCTGGTCAAAAATTGTCTACCTGGCCGGTCTTTCACTCATCCAGACACTGTTGTTCATCTTGGTGGGGCATGCCATCATGGGGATACACAACATGTTGGCTATCTGGTGGATCATTCTGTTTGCAGCTTCCTTTGTGGCAAATCTCACAGGACTGGTGCTTTCCCAGTCCTTAAGCTCCATTGTTGCCATCTATATCACCATTCCACTGCTGCTCATTCCCCAGATCCTGTTGTGCGGTCTGGTGGTCAAGTTTGATGACCTGACACCGGGCAGCAAGACAGGGAACGTGCCGGTGATAGGCGAGGTTATCCCTTCGCGCTGGGCCTTCGAAGCCCTGGCAGTGAGCTCTTATATGTACAATCCGTACATGAAGAATTTTTTTGAGGAGGAAAAGGAAAAATTCAGGGCGCAATATTACAGGCTTGGATTCCTGGAAGAACTGCAGAGCCAGATGGAAACAGTACAGGATGAATTCCTGAAGTCCGGGAATGCAGACCAGCAAAGGCTTCGTGTCATCGAAACCGGATTGCCCGGACTTGCAAGGATAACAGAGCTTGAGCCATTTGCGCATTGGACAAACACCTGGTCCGAAACGCTTTACCAGGACCTGGATTCCTATTTCATACAGGCCGATAAGGTCCTCTCCAGAAGGTCTTTAATGTATACCCAGGCGATTGACAAGATAAACAAGGAACTTCTGGATGAGCTGGGCAAGGAAGGATTGCTAACCTTGAAAAAAGACAACCACAACCTGTTCCTGCAGGACCTGGTTCTCAATACATCAGTAACAAACATGTACCGGCTGGTGGATGATGTGATCGTTCCCAAGGTCGGTTACATATACCTGGAACCATCAACCCGCAACGGCCGTGCTCCCTTTTACAGCCACGTGAAAATCCTGGGATCATTGAAAATTTCCACCCTCTGGTATAACCTGGCCGTTTTGGGATTGATGGCCGTGCTGACCTCGCTGGCCTTGTTTTTTGAGATTCCCGCGAGGTTTATGAGAAAGAAAAGCACATAATAAAGGGTTTTTTTTATATTTGTATGATTATTCCGGAAACATTATAAACATTCAAAAAAGCATAAACATGAGAAAAATCGCCATTGCTCTGTTGTTCGCCTCTGCACTGATAGTGGGTGCCTGCGGCAACACTGGCTCCAAAAAGAAAGATGCCGGCACAAAATCAGAAGTTTCCCTGCAGGAGCAATACCTTACACAGGATTTATTAATCAAGATCGACTCACTGATAGCAGGAATCCAGAAACTGGGTGTCATGCCCCATATGAAAGCCATAGATGAAGGGACCCTGGTTCTTACCGATCGTGAGAAAAGGATAAAACCCACTTTTCTGATGCCTCTGGAAAAAGTGAACGACCTGATCACACTGAACCAGAAAAGCAGGGCACTGGCCGTTTATGCAGTTGACAGGGAAATCGCCCAGCTGTACGAAATGCCTCTTGAAGAGTACGACAGGGTGATAGCCCAGCTCCTGGTGGATACCGACAATGTTTCGCTGATGGAAGGAGCCGAGGTCAAGGTGGAAGTGAACACCATGGACGTGGATTCCTGGATAGTGACCATGGGTGAAGACCAATTGGCAAAGGAACAAATGCATTTATTTTTTGAAACACTGGGGGCAGGCGTTCTGGAAAGCCTGTACATAACCAGCCTGGATATCCCGCGTTATATCACATACTTCAACGATCAAACAGCCTCCGAAGTCACCTACAGGCTATTGCTGGTGGTAGACGGCATAGAATCACTGATACCCTACCATCCTGAACTGGAGTCCATTCGCGGGATACTGGAACCGTTGAAAGTAATCAATGCCATTAACGTAAAACAACTGGAAGAACAACTGAACACACTGGCAGCAGATATTGCTGAAGGACGCAATAAGCTGCTTGACTGATACTTAAAACCTAATCGTGTGTAAGCCGCTTCTTTAATGGGCGGCTTTTTTATTTTATACTAAATTTACAAGAAAAATGATTTTAAAAATTGCATTATTCCTGTCTATGATCATTCAGCTGGCAACAGCCATTGTGGCCGTCAGCATGGTACGCAGAACCAGGTACAATGTGTCGTGGATTCTGATCTCAATAGCCTTTGTCCTGATGGCGCTCGAACGGCTGGTTGAGTTTTCATCATTTTTCTGGAAGACCAAAATTATCGCCAAAGAAGAGATTAACAGCTGGCTGGGTATCCTGATTTCCATCCTGATGCTCATAAGCCTCTATTATATCAGGCAAATTTTCAACCTACAGGACCAGTTGGATGCTATGCGCAAGACGAGTGAAAAACGCATGTTGATGGGAATTATCCAGGGCGAAGAGAATGCCCGTCGTACCATAGCCGGAGACTTGCACGATGGAATGGGCCCGTTGCTTTCTTCGGCAAAAATGATCATAAGTGCCGCCGATACCAAAAAAATGAATTCGGAAAACCGGAAGATCGTAGAACAGACGTGTACAGTGATTGACGAGGCAATAATTACGCTTCGGGAAATATCAAATCACCTGAGTCCGCATCTGCTGAAAAATTTTGGTTTAGTTAAGGCAATCGAAACCCTTACAAAACAACTGTTTGCCAATTCTCCCATAAAAGTGGTTTTACACTCCGGCATTTCTTCTAAAAGGTACGATTACGATGTAGAGATCAACGTTTACCGGATTGTGACTGAATTATTTAACAACAGTATGAAACACGCCGGGGCGGAAACCATAGAACTGGGGTTAAAGGAAGAGCTGAACCACCGGCTGATGGTAGATTACCGGGACGATGGGAAAGGAATAGAACCCGGATATTTTTTTAGGCAGGATCCTTCTTCTTCCGGGATGGGTCTGGATAACATCTATTCGCGCGTCACGTCACTGGATGGTTCTGTTTCGGTGGAATCGTCCCCGGGGAAAGGATTTTATGCTCATATTGAAATACCTGTGTGATGAAAAAAATCAATATATTTTTAGTGGATGACCATGCCTTGTTTCGGGAAGGCCTGCATTTTTTGCTTCTTAAAATGGATTTTGTAGACCAGATACTGGAAGCGGAAAACGGCCTCGATTTTCTGGAAAAAATAGTTGGGGTAAACAACTGTATTGTATTAATGGATATAGAGATGCCTTTAATGAACGGAATAGAAGCTACAAGAAAAGCACTTGAACGCTATCCGGATTTAAAAATACTTGCCTTGTCCATGTATTCAGAGGAAAGTTACCTTTCCAGCATGATAGAGGCGGGGGCGTCGGGTTTTTTATTGAAAAACTCTTCCTTTAGTGAGGTGAAAAGTGCTTTGCGGGATGTTATGGAAGGTAAGAATTATTTTTCTCCGGCCATAATACAATCCATTCTGGAAATTATGAGCCAAAAGATCAACCATCCTGATAAGGATCTGGATGAGATAACCCAACGTGAAAAGGAAATTCTGTATTATATATGCAAAGGGTTCTCCAATGGCGAAATTGCACAACAACTGGGCATAAGTAAGCGTACGGTAGACAAACACCGGGAAAACCTACTCCAGAAAACACAGTCAAGAAACACGGCCGACCTGGTTACCTATGCTATCAAACACCATTATTTTGATATCTGAGATCACAATGATACGTGTTTAAACGTAGCTGCGGATACGTTTTTCATGGGTTTATAAAAATAGTAAAAGCTTTTACCTTTGTCTAAAATAAAAGGCAATGATAAAAAGCATTACCATAATGCCCGGAAAAAACAAAGACGGGAATCCCGAATACTTTTCACAGATTGATATTTATCCGGGTGAAATCGTCGGGGTTGTAGGGCCTACCGGAAGCGGCAAAAGCGCTTTTATTGAAGATATTGAACAGCTGGCACAGGCCGATACTGCCACACACCGTCGTGTGCTTATAAACGGAAGCGTTCCTGATATTTCCATGCGGTTTGATCCCAAAAAGAAAATGATTGCCCAATTGTCTCAAAACATGAATTTTCTGGCAGATATGACGGTACGGGACTTTTTGATGCTTCACGCCAAATGCAGGGGAAAGAATCCGGATATGGTGGAACAGGTTATTAATCATGCCAACACATTGACTGGTGAGCCGATAACCGAAAACATGAATCTGACGGTCCTGAGCGGAGGACAAAGCCGTTCACTGATGGTGGCAGATGTTGCTTTTATCAGTGACTCACCCATAGTCCTGATAGATGAAATTGAAAACGCAGGCATTAAGAAACACCAGGCTATGAAATTATTGTCGGGCAAGGGTAAGATCATTTTGGTGGTGACCCATGATCCGTTGCTGGCCTTGCTGACCGGCCGGCGCATTGTAATGAAAAATGGCGGGGTAGAAAAGATTTTCAATACCACTACTCATGAGACAGATCTTTGCGTGGAATTAAACCGGATGGACCGGGAACTGTTCAGGATCCGCGAACGGGTGAGGCTAGGTGAAGAAATCTTTGCCTGACAAGAGAACCATGAAAGTAATTGTAGTAGCCGGTACGCCGGGAGCAGGCAAAACGTCCGTATTGCTCAATACCATTAAATTTCTGAAAGAACAGCAGGTAACGATTGCCGTGGCCAAGATTGACTGTTTGTATACCGAAGACCATATCCGTTTTAAAAAGACAGGAATTCCAACCCTGGTGGGTTTATCCAGGGATATGTGCCCCGATCATTACACCATTTACAACATGGGAGAAATGGTATCTTTTGCCAGTGAGCATACCGCCGATATGCTCATAGTAGAAACAGCCGGATTGTGTCACAGGTGCGCTCCCTATACCACCAATGGCCTTGGGGTTTGTGTGATAGATGCCACAACGGGGCCCAATACCCCGCTAAAAGTCGGTCCTTTTTTAAGCACGGCCAATGTAGTGGCCATAACTAAAGGCGATATGATCTCACAGGCAGAAAGGGAAATATTCAGGGAAAGAGTAATGGAAATGAATCCCGGATGCCGTATCATTGAAACAAACGGATTAACCGGAAAAGGGGCTTCCGAATTGGCGGGATGTTTTAAGGATGCCCCCGTGTTTAATTACAATGAGAACCGCTTGCGCCATAATGCGCCGTTTTCCATATGTACGTTATGCGTAGGGGAAATGCATATTGAAAAGAAATACCATAGGGGAGTACTGCGGCACATTAACGGGGTTCAGGAATATAAGGGAGAATAAGCCATGATCAAGGAGGAAACCCTGTTGATGTTGTTGCCGGGATTCAATTGCGGTGCCTGCGGGTATGTGAATTGCGCGACTTTCGCCTCGGCTTTGAAAGAAAAAAGAGCCACACCGGAACAATGCACTGTTTTCAGGCAGGAACGGTTCAAGGAGCAGTTCACAAAATTGACCGGGATGCTGAATCTGGCCGGCATTCAGGTGACAGAAACCTACACGGGCCTGATTGATAAAGCAAAAGCCGATTTCCTGTTACATCCGTTACCCGGAGAACCCTCCTGCCGTGAGACACTGGCCTGTTTCTCGGCCAAAAAGATATCCAAAGACGATGTGATCCGTTATCGTCCGCTGGGATGTCCCATTACCCATTTTGCGCGGGTTGTGGAGCTGGATAACGGATTATTGGATGTGTGGGTGACAGGGCCGGGGAAACTGTTGGGCAGGGAGGAGATGGTTATTGATGTTGGCATTTGTATGGTGCTTTCATTCCGGGGGGTAATTGAAGGGATGCGGCCGTATGTGGGGCAAACAGTGAAATTTCTGCCGGCTCATTGCATGATGGGAAAAGTGCATTCAGGAGTGATCGTATCTTTGGAAGACCAGACTACGCGAATAGACTGTATAGACCTCAAAATCTGGGAACACACAAAGGTTTAAGCGGAATCACCATTTTTTTGATTCCGGCTTTATTATCTTTGTTCTATGAAAAACACGTGTAAAGCCGCCCTGCCTATCCTGTTGCTTGTGTTTGCCGCAACAGGCTGTCACAGGGCGGAACCTGTTATTACCAGCCTTTCCATGCTGGAAAAAGGAAAAACCTTTGCCGTTCCTGCGGGAACAGCGGCTGATCAGATGGTCCTGGACCGCATTCCCGATGCCCGGATCATTTATTTCAACAACGTGCTCCATTGTGCTTTGGCCGTAAAAGAAGGGAAAGCACACGCCACGGCGTATGACCTGCCGGTACTGTCCAATTTACAGGCAAAAATTGAGGGACTGACCGTTCTGGATGAGTTCATCATGGACGACCAGTACGGCTTTGCGGTCCGCAAAGAGGACAACAGGCTGAAAGAAGCCATGGACCGGGTATTGTCAAAGATCCAGGAGGACGGGACTTATGCCCGGATGCTTGACCGCTGGTTCCCCAAACAGGGGGATCCCGGTCCGATGCCGCAAATTCCTTCAAGCGGAGAAAACGGTATCCTGAACTTCGGGACGGCTGCAGTTACCGAACCGATGACATATGTATATGCAAATGAGGGAGTTATTGGTTTTGATATCGAATATGCGGCATACATAGCCCAGGACCTGGGCATGCAGCTCAATATTGTTGATATGGAATTCGGGGCAATGCTCCCGGCTCTTATCTCGGGAAAAGTGGATATGATAGGAGCCGGATTGTCCATAACAGAAGAAAGGGCCAAGAGCGTCCTGTTTTCCGAGCCCTACTATAAAGGTGGGCTGGCCGTCATGGTCCGGGAAAAACCTCAGCAAGCGAAACAGGCAAAACGGGCCAAAACACTTGGTGTACTATTGGGATCCACCCATGAGCAATACGCCATGACCCACTACCCCAATGACCGCATACTGCAATTCCAGAATGTACCCGACCTGCTGGTGTCGCTACGTCAGGGAAAATCAGATGCAGCCATGTATGTCCGCGAAATGCTGGCTCCCGTGTTGAAAGATAATCCGGACCTGGGCATATTGGCCGATACTATTTTTTATGAACCCATAGGGGCTGTTTTCAATAAGGAAAATGACTCCCTGCGTTTGCAGTTCAATGCTTTTATTCAGCAGATCCGGGGGAACGGTATTTATGACCAGATGGTGGAACGATGGGTGACCAAACAAGGGGAACAGATGCCGGAGATTGAAAAACACGTGGAAAACGGGGAATTGCGGGTTGCCATGGTAACCAGCATGGGGCTTCCTTTTATCGGCGTCAGTCAGGGGAGCCTGGTAGGTTATGATGTGGAGATCATGATGCGCTTTGCCTCATACCTGGGGAAAAAGTTCGTCCCAATAGATATGCCTTTCAATAGTTTGTTACTTGCCGTGGCTATGGGAAAAGCGGACATGGCGGTCTCCTGTATCACGATTACTGAGGAAAGGGCAAAAACAGTGGCTTTTTCTGATAAGTATTACGAGTGCAGTGTAAGCATCATTGCCGATATGAGCCGCATGACCCGCGATAGTGCCGAAGAATTCATGCCGTCGGAAACCCGGTCAGAAAAAAAGGGTTTTTTCAAAAAAATAAGTGAGAGCTTTCACAACAACCTGGTTCAGGAAGACCGTTATAAGCTGGTTCTGGACGGCTTGGCTGTGACGGTCATCATTTCCATCCTGGCAGCCATCCTGGGCACCCTCCTGGCAGGGGTGGTCTGCTCCATGCGCATGTCGGCCTCGCGTTTTGCTGCCACTTTTGCCAAGGGCTACATCTCTTTCTTTCGTGGCACGCCGGTCCTGGTCTTGCTGATGATCATCTTTTATGTGGTGTTCGCCTCGGTCCAGATCAACCCGGTGCTAGTGGCGGTCATTGCCTTCGGATTGAATTTTGCCGCGTATGTTGCCGAGATTTTCCGCACGTCCATCAACAGCATCGGCAAGGGGCAAAAAGAGGCGGGGATAGCTGCCGGTTTCACCCGCACACAGACCTTCACCCACATCATCCTGCCACAGGCGCTGCGGCACGCTCTGCCGGTGTACAAGGGTGAATTCATTTCCATGGTCAAGGCCACCTCGGTCGTGGGATACATTGCCGTACAGGACGTCACCAGGGTGAGCGACATCATCCGCAGCCGCACCTTCGATGCCTTTTTCCCGTTGCTGGTAGCCACGGTCATATACCTGGCCCTGTCCTGGCTGCTGACCTGGTTGCTGGATAAGGTAGAGATTTCTGTGGATCCCAAAAGAAAACGTGTGCGTAAAATGAAGGAGGAAACGGTATGATACAGGTAGAACATTTGTCCAAGAAATATGGGGACCTGGAAGTTCTGAAAGATGTGAGTGTTCACATAAAAAAAGGCGAAATCATTTCTGTAATCGGGCCGTCGGGAACCGGTAAGAGCACCTTCCTGCGCTGCCTGAATTTGCTGGAAACGCCTAGCGGAGGAAAGATTGTCATTGACGGGGAATCCTTACTGGATAAAGGCACGGATGTGCCGCGGATCCGCCGGAAAATGGGTATGGTCTTCCAGTCTTTCAACCTCTATTCCCACCTGACCGTCCTGGATAACCTGACGATCGGTCCTGTGACTCTTTTGAAAAAGAAGCAGGCCGAGGCTGACCGCAAAGCTATGGAGCTGCTCAAAATGGTCGGTCTGGCAGAGAAAGCCTACAATTTTCCCGATGAGTTGTCCGGCGGGCAGCAGCAGCGCATTGCCATTGCCCGCTGCCTGGCCATGGATCCGGGGATCCTGCTTTTTGACGAGCCCACCTCGGCCCTGGATCCTACCATGGTAAGTGAGGTGCTGGCTGTGATCCGGCGTCTGGCCCGGGATGGCATGACCATGATCATCGTCACGCACGAAATGGAATTCGCGCGCAATATTTCCACCCGGGTTTTCTATATGGACGAAGGGGTGATCTATGAGGAAGGTACCCCGGAACAGATATTTGACCATCCACGCCGGGAAAAGACCAGGGCTTTCATCCAGCGGGTAAGGAGCCTGCAGTATGAGATCAACAGCCCGCTGTACGACCTGTACCGGCTGCAGGGCGAAATAGTTCTCTTCTGTGAAAAGCATGTGATCTCCCCGAAAATATCCAATCGGCTACAAATCATTGCTGAAGAGATACTTCAGTTACAGTCCGATTTCACAGACATACTCCTGCAGCTTTCTTATTTGGAAAAAGAAGACTCTCTGCTGATGCAGTGTACGGCAGCAGGAACACCCGTAAATCCGCTGGAACAGGAAGACAACGAAATCCGCGTCACCATGCTGAAGGCGCTCTGCGAAAGCGTGGAATACAGTTATAACGAAGGCAAAAACCTGCTGCTGCTGCGGGTCAGGAGGTAAAAACAACTATTTCAGGCGCCACTTCCTTTCCCCTGACCCCTAAATTGTTAAACCGGTATTCACCCATGGTCTGCTTTATCAGAAATGAGCCCAATCCTTCCATATCCTGTTCAAGGATATTGGCAGCAGGGTCATACCCTTGTATCAATGAAGGGTCATAGGGTAATCCCATATCGCGAATATGAATCTCTATCCCATCAAGCCTGCCTTTAAACTCCACCTGGTAATCGGCTATTTCATCAGGGTGAAAAGATGTTTTCATCACATTAATACAGGTTTCTTCGACGGCCAGCTGGATTTTGTAACAGTCGCGTGACGAAAATCCGGCTATTTTGGCAATTTCAGCAGTGTATGATTACAGGGCAGGCAGCAGACTTTCTTCGTTAGGCATGCTCAGCTGACCCAATTTTTTTTTGCTTTTATTGGGATTTTGAAATGATTTAAATAAATATATAACAATATTTTTTTCCACAATGCTGCTGATGAGGAAGTAAGGGAGTTGCAGCATTGTAACGAACAGAGTGCCTTGGCGTCCCAAAAAAGCGCTCTGTTCGTTACTGTGTAGCAACTGCGCATTCCAGCTGCTGAAGCCTTGGCATAAACAAATAAAAAAACCGGTTAAAATTGCTTATAACCGGTTTCCTGTCGGGGTGGTCCGACTCGAACGGACGACCCCCTGCTCCCAAAGCAGGAACGCTAACCAACTGCGCTACACCCCGAAACTTCAGGGCTGCGAAGATAGGGAATTTTTTTTATTTTATTCCTTTAAGCGCTTTCTCGTATTTTTTTTTCCACTTCTTTCCAGTTGATCACATTCCGGAAGACTTCCCTGTAATCTGCCCGTTCAGGAGGTGTCAAAAATTATATTATCTTTAAATGATATTTTGTGTCGGGTTCTTTCTAAAAATTACCACGATGAAAGATATTATTCTTCACTTAATAACGACCATGCTCGTTTTCATATATCCCCGTCTTGCGTCGTTAAATCTTGAACTCAATAGTGTTTCCATAGAAAGTGACAGTCTGATGATTGGCTATGGAGCTGCATATATGCTAAATATACAGGTAGATCCGGAATCGTCTTATAACATGGTGGATCTGACCTGGAAAAGCAGTGATGGACAGATTGTTGCCGTGAATGAGGATGGTTTCCTGTCGGCCGTGGGTCATGGCAGTGCAACCATTACGGTGGCAGCGTCTACGGCAGACACAACCTGTACCGATTCTTGTTATGTGCTTGTGTATCCTGTCCCGGTAAGGATCCCGGATACCGGCTTCAGATCATATTGTCTGTCTTTTGCCGACATCAATGCAGATTTCATGCTTACGTCAGATGAACTGGCAGTTGTTGAAAGGATCAGCATTTCTGACGGGGGGGTCAAATCACTGGAAGGACTGAAGTATTTCACGGGCCTCGAAACCCTCGTCTGTTACAATAATTCGTTGACAAGCCTTGATGTGAGCGGAAATCCTGCACTAAAAATGATCCTGTGTGCGAACAACGAGATTGCGACATTGGACCTGAGCCATAACTCATCCCTGGAGTACATAGATTGCGGCAACAATAAACTGGAAAAGCTGAACCTGGAAGGGAACAGCAACTTGGCCCTGGTCATATGCGCCAGCAATGAACTGGCAAACCTGGATGTCAGCCATAACAGGTTGCTTGAGTATCTGGACTGCAGCAAAAACCACTTGAAAATACTGGATATGACAGGAAACAGGGCTTTGACCGTTCTCAACTGCAGTGACAATGAGCTGGAGGAATTGGATCTCAGGAACAATAGTAAGCTGCTCATGCTGGGGTGTGGATTCAACAGGCTCACTGCACTGGATGTAAGCGCTAATCTTTTGCTGGAAAACCTGAATTGCCTGAGCAACATGCTGGCATCGCTAGATGTGTCGCGCAACACCGCTCTATTGCGTCTTAACTGTGCCAATAATCAGTTGGTTGAATTGGACCTGAGTGCTCACAAGGCGTTGCAGTGCCAGTACCTGGACTGCAGGAATAATCCCTGGCTGTTTGAGTTGTGGCTGAGGAGCAAACAGGATATCTCGCTATATTCCATGGATGAGCATACTGAGGTGAGGTACAGGTAGAGGGGGGATTACCTCGCTTCGCTCCGTGATCCCTATTAGGGGAGGCTTCAAAACTTAACAGTTTTTCAGCAATCAAGGGGATTGCCTCCCGTTGGTCGGCGTTCCCCTTGATTGGATCCTCAAAGAAAAAACAAGCCAAACTGTCGCAGACAGTTTAAAAGCAAAAAAAACAGACCGTCTTTGAGCAAGCTCAGACGGTCCTTATTTTTTTGCTTTTTCCCTTTGGGGGTTTGGCTTGTTTTTTCTTTGGCGGTGAGGGGGGGATTCGAACCCCCGGTACCCTTGCGAGTACGTCAGTTTAGCAAACTGGTGGTTTCAGCCACTCACCCACCTCACCAAACCTTTACTTTTAAGGAGGGCAAAGGTATTAATTTTATTTTATTTTGCAATTGGTCCGCACCCTGGTGTCTGGCAGTGCCCTGGCGCCAGGGGGGAAGCCGGGTAAGATGCGGAAATTATTTATTTTGCAATCTGGTCGCGCATGTTGGTGTCGGCCTGGATGTTTTTCAGGCGGTAGTAATCCATAATGCCGAGGTTGCCTTTGCGGAAAGCTTCTGCGATGGCAAGCGGGATTTCTGCCTCGGCAAGGATGACCTTGGCGCGTGCCTCCTGGGCATCGGCTATTTTTTCCTGTTCCAGGGCGACCGCCATGGCGCGGCGTTCTTCTGCGCGGGCCTGGGCTATGTTCTTATCGGCGTTGGCCTGATCCATCTGAAGCACGGCCCCGATATTTTTGCCCACATCAATGTCTGCAATGTCAATGGAAAGGATCTCGAAAGCAGTCCCGGAATCAAGTCCCTTTTCCAGAACCACTTTTGAAATGTAATCCGGGTTTTCCAATACCGATTTGTGGGAAGAAGCAGAGCCGATGCTTGAAACGATGCCTTCACCCACGCGGGCCAGGACGGTTTCTTCTCCAGCCCCGCCAACCAGTTGCTTGATGTTGGCCCTGACCGTGACCCGGGCTTTGGCGATAAGCTGGATGCCGTCTTTTGCAACGGCAGACACGGGCGGGGTGTTGATCACTTTGGGATTGACAGACATTTGGACCGCTTCGAACACGTCACGTCCTGCCAGGTCAATGGCAGCGGCCATTTTGAAGTCCAGTGGAATATTCGCTTTATCGGCAGAGATAAGGGCGTTTACCACCTTGATAATGTTTCCCTTGGCCAGGTAATGGGCTTCCATGGCATTCACATCCATTTTCAAACCGGCTTTTGTTCCGGTGATCATGGCCATGACTATGGTGCTGGGCGGGACTTTCCTCCAACGCATGAGCACCAGTTGGATCAGGCTGACACGCACACCGGATATCAGGGCCTGGAACCAAAGGGTGATGGGGAAAAACCATAAAAGGATGAATAAACCAACGATCCCGATGGCTATCCACATTAACGTTATACCTACACTTGACATAATATTTTCTTTTAGTTGTTTTCTACAGGAGACACAAATATACTCAATCCCTCGATATAGACCACCTTTATTGGGGTCTTGGCCTGGATCAGGCCCTGGGAAGAGCGTACTTCTATGGTTACATCACCAAACCGGCCGTTACCGGCGGGATTCAGTCGGGTAAGGCTTATCCCTTCCATTCCCACGGTAATGCCTTTTTCTTCAGGAGAAGGGATGGCTTTATGGTCGATGTTCTGCTTGAGGGTGATTTTACGCCAGGTCTTTGCGCGCAGGACAAAAAAGAGCAGGATGCCGCACAGGATCAATGACGCGAACAACACAATAAAACCGACAGTGCTTCCGAACTGGGTGAAGGCCATCACAATGGCGCCAATGAAGCTGGCCAGACCCAGGATGCCGGTGATGCCGAAGCCGGGGATAATGGTCATCTCGGCGATTATTAGCAAAAGGCCCAAGATGATAAGTGTTATGATCAATCCCATATCTTATGTTTTTAATTGGTTACTTCCTGAACAGATACCATGTCAAACCCTTTTTCACGAAGGGTCCTGGCCAGGTCTTCTGCCTGTGAAACGGATGCGAACGGTCCTATGAAGAAATCGGCCCCGGTGCCGGTGACTACCCTGATGATATCCTTGTCTGAGAGCTCATTGACCAGGGAGACAAGGCTGGCAGGTATCTCATTGCTGCCCAGGTAAACCCGGTACGAGGCGATGCCTTCCGGAGCGGTTTTGTTTTGAGCCTCCCTGCGCCGTCCTTCCTGAACCGGTATGGGTTTCCCCTGGAAATAAGCCACGACTATGGCCCCGGTGATTCCCTGCCTTTTTGTGGTTGTAAGGGCTCGGGAAGCATCGGCATAACGGAGGAATTGTCCGGCATAGTAAACGTATTGCTTTCCCACACGCACTTCAAATACAGGGCTGATGCCTTTCAGCTGGCTGACAGGGGCTTTCCTGGAAACCGTGAACAGCTGGATGCGGTAATACAGGCCAGGGGGCTCGTTTTCCCAGGGAACCATCACGGACTCTTTTTCAATGCGGAATTCAAGGTTTACAGGCGGTACCGGTGGCACAGGGGTTTCAAACACATGGGCTTCCAGGCTGGCTAATGCTTGTTTGACAGGATACCAGGACATATGTTCCTGATCGGCTGCAGTTGCAACAGGACTTTCAGAAGCGGCAGGGGCAATGGGGGGCAGCACTCCGTGGGAAAGGAACATGTCTTCTATGGCTTGAGTCGATTTGCGGGCATCGCGAAGGGATTGCTGCAATTCTATGAGAACGAATTCTTCTTCCCTTATTGTGTTGGCCAGGAGAGCCCTTTCCTCTTCAATAGAAAGAGAACCATAGCGTTTTCGTAAACTGTCCAATACATTTTCATGTTCTTTGACGCGGTTTGTCAGGTTCCTGACCGTCCTTGTCAGTTCTGCGTAGTGGGCTGTATATTCGCGTGTTTTCTGCAACACCGAGTCAGGAATGGCAGGCCCGGTGTCTGTTGGCTGCAGGTTGCTGACCGATGCCGTATTATCACCCCTCAAGGGCAGGGAAGCGATTTCTTTCAGTTCCCTAACCGAGGAGGGCCGGATTTTCACCGGGGCACTTTCATATTCCACCTTGTACAACACCAGGGAATCTTTTGGGGCGACACGGTCCGAGGAAAAATAAAAATAACGAGAATCATCTGAAAGCATGTACAGCATGTCATTGTGCGTTGAAGAGAAGGGGATGCCCAAATTTTCTGCCAACCCCCATTCCTGCGTCTGAGTGTTCCAGCGGCTTACGTAAAGGTTCATTCCTCCCAGGCCGGGAAGTCCGTCGGAGCTGAAATACAGGGTTTTACCATCGGAACTAAGGACAGGGTAAATCTCATTGCCCGGAGTATTGATCCCGGGCCCCAGGCGGACGGGCGGACCCCATAAAGAAGCTCCGTTTGCCAGGATATCTTTCTTCTGTATCATATATAGGTCATAACCTGAGCCGGAAGTGGAGTCCTTTGCCGTAAAGACTATACGGTCCAGGGTGGCTCTGTAAAAAAGGGGGAGCCGGTCAGCCCCGTTGTCGTTTAGATGCCTGAGCAGCTCGAATGGGGGCAGGGCCCATGCTCCGGAAGGTGACAGATCGTAGTACAGGAAAAACTCCCGGTAAGGGATTACAGCCCGGCCCAGTATATGTGGACTGACCACATAATTACTCAGAATCAGCCCATTCTCACATAATACCCGGCGTTGTTCCGCACGGGCTATGAAAGCCGAATCACCCGACAGACTGATGGCCCTTGTATACGCTTCTTTGGCACGCTCGAACTGGTAGTCCATCTGGAGTTTTTCTCCTTCACGAAAAAAGTCCTGCGCAGTTATCTGTTGGGCATATGCTAACGAAGCGGTTAAAACAAGACCCGCTATCAAAAACAGTGCTATGTGCAGTTTATTGGCCATATTTGGACAAATGCGAACTACAAAGTTAATTAATTAGGGAAAAAACATTACATTTGCACCCTATTTTACCTGACTTATAAATTAATAATAAAATTATGCAAAGTAAAGGTGCCATCTGGCTGGTGGCGATACTCATTACAGTAGCTTGTCTGTATCAGTTGTCTTTTACTGCAGTAACCCAAATACAAGAAAACAAAGCGGCCGGGTATGCAGAAAAAGCCATTGTTGAAATTCAGAAAACCCCGGAATATCAAAATATCAGCGAGTTTGACCAGGCTTTTTTCCTGGATTCGCTGCGGAACGCTAAAGAAAGCTATTACATTGACTCGATAACCCCAGAAAAAGTATACCTGTGGTATACCTACAAGGAGGTAAAGGAGAGGGAGATCAGCCTGGGTCTTGACCTCAGGGGCGGGATGAACGTAATGATGGAAGTAAAGCTCGAAAACCTGATAAGGGCACTGACCGATTATAGCCAGGACCCTATTTTTAATCAGGCTATTGAACTGACCAACCAAAAAGTGAAGGAAGGGGCAAGGGGCAATTATGTGGACCTGTTTGCCGCCTCATGGGAAGAAATCGCACCGGGAGAAAGGCTCTCCAGGATTTTCGGGACTTATGACATGCGGGAGCGCATCAAACCCGAGACTTCCAATGAAGAGATTCTCCGCATCATTAGCACGGAAGCCGAGTCTGCCATGGCCAACTCATTCAATGTGCTGCGCAACCGTATTGACCGTTTTGGTGTTACCCAGCCTAATATTCAGCGTTTGGGGACGACCGGACGCATCCTGGTAGAGCTGCCCGGCATCAAGGAACCGGAACGTGTCCGCAAACTGCTGCAGGGGACAGCCTCCCTTGAGTTTTGGGAAACCTACGAAAATTCCGAGGTATACCCGGCACTTGAAGAAGCAAACCGGATCCTGAGGGATTACCTGGATGATATGAAACCGGCAGCAACAGAAGAAGATTCATTGACGGCGGAAGCCGGGGAGGAAAACGACCTGCTGGCACAGCTGGCCAAAGAAGATTCTCTTTCCGAAGATCTCACAGCCTGGGCACAACAAAATCCACTGTTTAACGTTCTCAACCCCAGTGTTTATGAAGGCCAGCTCGCACCGGGACCCTGTGTGGGCCGGGCGCATTACCGCGATACGGCCATGATCAACACCTGGCTGAATCTTCCCCAGGTACAGGCAGCCCTGCCTGCAGATGTACGCCTTCTGTGGTCTGTGAAACCCGATAAGGTTAACCAGGTTTATTACGAATTGGTTGCCATTAAGGCAAATACACGAGACGGACGGGCACCCCTGGACGGAGGTGTGGTAACCGATGCAAACAAACAATTTGATCAGACCGGCGGCGGATTCCCCTCTGTAGACATGGGGATGAATGCAGAAGGTGCCCGTATTTGGGCAAGAATGACAGCCGACAACATTGGCAAATGCATTGCCATCGTCCTGGATGATATGGTCTATTCCTATCCCAGGGTCAGCGTCGAGATCACAGGTGGCCGTTCATCCATTACCGGCGATTTTACTTCCGATGAGGCGGATGACCTTGCCAACGTGTTGAAATCCGGTAAACTGCCTGCTCCAACCACCATTGTACAGGAAAGCATTGTGGGGCCGTCACTAGGGACACGTTCCATAAATGCAGGTATGGGGTCATTTCTAATTGCCTTTCTGCTGGTGCTTGCCTACATGATTTTCTTCTACAATCGTTCCGGGGTATACGCTTCGGTGGCATTGCTGACCAACCTGCTGTTTCTCTTCGGAGCGCTTGTTTCCTTCGGAGCCGTACTGACCCTGCCCGGGATTGCCGGTATCGTACTGACCTTGGGTATGGCAGTGGATGCCAACGTGATCATTAACGAACGCATCAAAGAAGAGTTGCGGACGGGTAAAGCGATACGTCTTGCGATCGCAGACGGTTATAAAAATGCTTATTCGGCCATTCTGGACGGTAACATCACCACCATGATAACCGGGATAGTCCTTATATTCTTCGGTTCAGGACCTGTGAAGGGATTTGCCACAACCCTGGTTATAGGTCTTGTTACATCCCTGTTCACGTCCATTTTCATAACAAGGCTTTTGATAGAAAGACGACTGACCAAGAATAAACCCATTTCCTTTGATAATCGGATTACTCGTAACTTCCTTACAAACACAAAGATCAAATTCCTGGAATACAGGAAATATTACTATATCGCAGCCATTGCCATTTCCCTCATTGGACTTGTCTTCATGTTCACAAAGGGCTTTACATACGGGGTTGATTTCACCGGAGGAAGAACGTATGTCTTACGCTTTGACCAGGAAGTCTCCTCCGAGGCCGTACGTGAAAAAGTTACGGAGGCTTTCCAGGGTGGGGTAGAAGTCAAGGAATTCGGCGGAAAAAGCCAGATGCGCGTTACTACTAGATATATGATCCAGGATGAAAGTGCAGAAGCCGATGCGATGGTGGATGAAATGCTTTACAATGCGGTCAAGGAGTTCTTTGTGACCCCGCTGACACTTGAAGATTTTCTTTCCACGCTGGAAAATCCCAACGGAGTGATCAGTTCGGAGAAGGTGGGGCCGACAGTGGCCAGTGATATACAGCGTGATGCCGCGATAGCCATCCTGCTCTCCTGCGTGGCCATTTTCCTTTATATTGCCGCCCGTTTCAGAAACTGGTCCTGGGGAATAGGTGGGCTTATATCCCTGATTTTCAATACGCTTTTTGTTGTTTCTTTCTTCTCCATATTTACCGGGGTGTTACCTTTCACACTGGATATTGACCAACAGTTCATAGCGGCCATACTGACCATTATCGGATACTCGCTGAACGACACGGTGGTTATCTTTGACAGGATCAGGGAATACCGTACCCTGTATCCCAAACGGGATATCTGGGAAAACATCAACGAAACATTGAATTCTACCCTTTCCCGCACTGTCAACACATCGGCCACAACGCTGGTGGTTTTGCTTGCGATTGCCATCTTTGGCGGAGAGGTGATCCGCGGTTTTGCGGTAGCTCTGGCTATAGGGGTAGCCATCTGTCCTTTCACATCGGTCCTGGTTTCCACTCCTATTGTATACGAATTGTGGAAAAGGCGCCATGGCAGGGAAGAGAAAAAAGCCATGAAGGGAAAAACCGCCAGGTAAAGGATCATCCCGGAATTACGTATTCCAGGATATGATCATCCATGACGTACCCCTTGCCAATATCAAATACATCCGATCCAGTGATATGAAAGCCGGACCGGATGTATGCTTTTATGGCCCTGGTGTTGTTTTTGTTCACATGCAGCCTTACTGCCGGTAAGCCCTGAAGACGGGCCAGCCGTACTATTTCATCCATGGCCTGGACAAATAGTCCACATCCGCGGTATTCTCTGAGAAGGTATATTTTACTAAGAAACAAAGAATTCCCTTCCAGCCGGGGGCAGACCCCGAAAAAGCCCGCGTCAACGCCGCCCGTATTGATAAAACAATACGTGTATCCTTCACGGGCAATCTGTTCTTCAATGATTGAAGGTTTCAAAAACAACGCCAGCATGTATTGGATTTGTTTCCGGGGCAACATGTCCCGGTAGGCTTCATGCCAGATCAGGGAAGCCATCTCACACATGCGGGTTATCTGCTCACCTGTGGCTATAATCGGAAAAACAACCTTCATGGCAGGTAAAAATAAGGTTTTCTTTGTATTTTTGTTGAAACTAAAGACATAAAAATGAAAAATAAACGGTTAGTCCCTCTGGTCCTGTTCATTGCCCTGGGCAGTTTATCCCTCCAGGCCCAACCAATTTCACATAGTAAAGACATAAAAAAAATAGCCACCCGGGCACAGGAACTCTGGCAGGTGCCTGCTATGGCTGTTACAGTAGTCAAAGATGGGGAAACCATTTTTGCTGAAGGTATAGGAAAGCTGAGCATAGAAAAAAATGCACCGAAAGCCGATGAATATACGTTATTTGTGAACGCCTCCACAAGCAAAGCGTTTACAGCCGCCTTGCTGGGCATGATGGTGGACAGGGGCTATGTGAAATGGACAGACCGGGTCATTGACCACCTTCCCGATTTCCAATTGTACGACCCCTGGGTTACACAAAATTACCTGGTTAAGGACATCATGACACATAAGACCGGTTTTGAGCCACAGGCGCTCGATGCGATTCCGGCCCTGGGTTACGGCAGGGATGATCTTTACAGCATGTTCAGGCTGGTCAGACCGGTCACCAGCTTCAGGACAACCTATGCTTATTGCAATGCCTTGTACACCGTGGCCGCCAGGATCGTGGAAAAATATACGGGGCTTACCTGGGAAGAAGCCATAGAAAAGTTTATATTCCAGCCCCTTGAGATGAATCATTCAACCACAGGGAAGGACCATTATTTCATAGCAGCAAATTTTGCCAGCGGCCATCGGCTGAACAAGACGGAAGAAGGATTGAAAGTCACCCCGCGCAAAGACAGGGAAGATTCTTACGCCTGGCTTCAGGCGGTCTCACCTGCGGCTTTTGTGATGTCCAATGCGTATGACATGGGACAATGGATGAAAATGTGGCTGGGTAAAGGCACTTACCAGGACAAACAGATCCTTACAGAAGAAACAGTAAACATGCTTTTTTCACCTCAAACGATTTGTTCCTGGGACAATGAGCGGGTGGTGCTTTATGCACAGGGATGGAGGATTGAACAGGGTGTACAGGGAAAACTCATCAACCACACAGGACTGGCCGGGGGATTCACGGCCTGGGTCGTCCTTGTACCTGAGTTGAACCTGGGGGTCAGTGTACTGATGAACCAGGGATCAACCACCTCACCTCAGACAGCCATTATCAGGCAGGTCATAGATCTGTTCAGGGGTGTCGAATCGGACTGGATATCAAAGATATATGACGATTACATGCGCCCAGCGGACTCCCGCGTACCGAAAGTAGAGGAAGAATATATTCAACCACTTGATAATAAAGTTTATATGGGGACTTATTTCAAGGAAATATTCGGAGAGTCGCAGGTGTATGAGAAAAACGACACATTATATCTGAAAATCAACGACATAGATGCGCCATTACGCCATAGGAACGGCAACACATTCCACTTTGATGCAAGGGATGAAAGCTTTGACATCACTTTTCATGTACAAGACAAATTGGACTGGGCCGTGAGTTATACCATTGACTTTGGAGACGACCTGGGCTCATTCGTAAGGGTTTTCAAATGAAGAAAAGTTACAATATAGCAGCAATCATGGCCGCTGGTAAAGGAACCAGGGCAGGAGCCTCTCTTCCCAAGCAATACGAAGAGTTGCGCGGAAGGCTTGTGCTGGAAAGGGCGGTAGATGCATTTGAAGGACACCCCGACATAGACCAGGTGGTCATTGTGGCAGATCCGGATGAAATGGAAAGGGTAGAGAAGATCATCCAAAATAACTCCTGGAAAAAAGTCGCCGGGTCTGTCAGGGGAGGAAAAACCCGTTACCAGTCATCACGTGCAGTCATCAAGGCGTTTTCTAACAGACCGGAAGACAACCTGATACTTCACGATGCAGCCAGACCTCTGGTAAGCGCCAGGATCATATCGGAAGTCATTGAAAAACTTAAACATTGCCGTGCAGTAGGGGTGGCTGTGCCTGTAACAGATACCCTGTTCTTCACGGGCCCCGGTCAAAGCCATATCATCAGGGTACCCGACCGGGATCTTTTTCTAAGGGCACAAACACCCCAGGGCTTCCGGATTTCCGTGTTGGGCAAAGCTTATGAGTACGCCATGAAAGATCCTGTTTTCTCGGCCACGGACGATTGCGGTGTGGTCAAAAGGTATTTGAACAATGAAAAAATCCTCCTGGTGCCGGGAGATGAAAAGAACATGAAAATCACGTATCCCGGGGACCTGGAGATCCTTGCCGGCTGGCTGGAGTAAGTTATTCGACGGTAAATGCGATACCTTTTTTGTTGATCCAGTTAAGAAGGTCCGGGGTCAGATCGACACGGTGTGAACGGGAGAATACTTTAACCGCCATCTTGTTGACTTTGTCTTTCAGTACGAAATGTACCGTGATTTTGCCCGGGTTCCGGAACAAAACCTGGACCAGTTCCTGACGGAAAGTTCCGGATATCTCTTCCACCCCAAGATCCATGGTGATAGACTGCAGTGATTCCCTGGCATTAGAGAGTAGTAAAATTTCCTGGATACGGAGCTCTTTTTCTTTTGGACCGGCCTCCTGGGCTTCCTGACCTTTTCTTTTATACTGATCGCGTTCCTGCAGGGTGCATTTGATAAGCAGTGCTTCGCCCTCGCGCATGTAGGGGAGGAATTTCTCATATTCTTTCCCGAACAGGGTGAATTTCCTGCTGGCCGAATAATCTTCCAGTGTAAAAGTGCCCCAGGGCCTGCCCGATGTTCTGGCCAGGGCAGAGGTCACACCGGTCACAAGGCCGGCAAGGCGTACTTCTCTGGGGGCAAACGGCTCCTCATGTTGGTTATTATCCAGTATCTCCTGTATTTGCAGGAGGTTATGGCTGGTAAAGTGTTTTATCTCAAAGCTGAACTTATCCAGCGGGTGGGATGACAGGTATATCCCAACCATTTCTTTTTCCTTTTTCAGCAAATCTTCCGGAGCTTCAGGAACCATATGAGGTGGCACCGGTCTTTCGGGAGGGGCCAGTGAATCGGGACCGGCACCGAACAAGCTGGTCATGTCTTTATTTTTTTCCTCCTGGACCCGGGCACCGTAACGCATTATACTGTCCAGAAAAACGCCGTCCTTATTGCAGGGCAGGAAGTATTGGTGTCTTTTTATATCTGTGAAAGAATCAAAAGCCCCCGCATACACAAGGCTTTCCAGCACTTTCCTGTTACAGGTGTTCAGGTTGACCCGTTCTGCAAAGTCATAGATATCCCGATAGAAACCACCTTGTTCTCTGGTCTGGATAATGCTTTCAACCGCCCCGAGTCCCACGCCCTTAATACCGCCCATACCAAAACGGATATGTCCCTTACGGGTTACAGTGAAATCATGTGCAGACTCATTGATATCAGGTCCAAGTACGTTGATTTCCATACGTTTGCACTCATCCATATACTTGGATACTTCCTCGATATTGTTCCGGTTCCCCGAGAGCACCGCAGCCATGTACTCAGCGGGATATTGTGTTTTAAGATAGCCCGACTGATAGCTGAGTATGGAATAACTGGCTGCGTGTGACTTGTTGAACGCATATTGAGCAAAAGCAGTCCAATCGACCCATATCTTCTTCAGGATGGCTTCATCAATGCCGTTGTTTTTTCCTCCGGTCAGAAAATCCTGCTTCATCTTTTCCATTTCCTCCGGTTTCTTCTTTCCCATGGCTCTGCGCAGGGTGTCAGCCTTTAATCCTGAAAAACCGGCAATTTCCCTGGACAACAACATGACCTGCTCCTGGTATACCGTTACACCGTAGGTTTCCCGAAGAACTTTTTCCATCTGCGGCAGGTCATAGGAAATGGTTTTACGGCCGTGCTTTCGGTCAATGAAATCGGGAATATAGTCCATGGGTCCGGGCCTGTAAAGGGCGGTCATGGCTATCAGGTCTTCAATGCAGGTGGGTTTGAGCTCCCGGAGCCATTTACGCATACCGTCGCTTTCAAACTGGAACACACCCACGGTTTCACCCCGGCTGAACAGCTCGTAGGTGGGCCCGTCTGTAAGGGGAAGGGCATTGATGTCGATGGATATGTTGTGGTTTGCCCTGACGTTTTCTACGGTACTCTTGAGGATGCTGAGCGTTTTCAGTCCCAGGAAATCCATTTTCAGCATGCCCACCTGTTCAATGAGCGATCCTTCAAACTGGGAAACCAGGATATCCTCCCCTGTTTCCTTATCTTTAGTTGTTGACAGGGGAATGAAATTGGTCAGGGTATCGGGCCCGATAATGATAGCACTGGCATGAACCCCGGTGTTCCTTACAGAACCTTCCAACCGGCGGGCATATTCAACCGTCGAGCTTACAAGGGGATCATCCGATTTGAGGGCAGCTTGCAGTTCGGGCACGTACTTCAGTGCGTTTTCAATGGTTACGGCCTGGGGCTTGTTGTCTTTGTCGGGCAGACGGTCCGGGATGAGTTTGGCCAGCCGCTCTGCTTCCGACAGTGGAAGGCGCTGTACCCGGGCAACATCTTTTATCGCACTGCGGGCTGCCATGGTTCCGAATGTGATCACATGCGCAACATGGTCCTTCCCGTATTTGTTTTCCACATACTGCAACACCTTGCCACGGCCGTCATCGGCAAAATCTATGTCAATATCGGGAAATGAAGCCCTTTGTGGATTCAGAAAACGTTCAAACAACAAACCGTAGCGAATAGGATCTACCAGCGTGATTCCCAGGCAGTATGCCACAACCGATCCTGCAGAGGAACCCCTTCCGGGGCCCACCCATACGTCCATTTCCCGGGCAGCCCGTATAAAATCCGCCACAATCAGAAAGTAATCCGAAAAATTCATCTCGGAAATAGTTCCCAGTTCCATCTCAATACGTTCTTTCAGTTCCTGGGATACTGCCTGGTAAAGACGTTCGGCTCCCTGGTAAGTAAGGTGCCTTAGGTAGGCATCGGCACCGGAAAACACTTCTGGAATTGGAAAATGAGGCAGGATGGGCTTCCTGTTAAGACTGAAGGGCTCCACCTTATCGGCAATCTCAAGCGTTGTGGCTAATGCCTGGGGTATGTCGGCGAACAATTCAGTCATTTCCTGCCCTGACTTCAGGTATTCTTCCTCTGTATAGCGGATCTTGCGGTTTTCGTTGGAGACATCGTCATTTGTAGCCACACAGATAAGCCGGTCGTGCGCAGGCGCATCTTCATAATTGACGAAGTGAACATCATTGGTGGCTACCAGTTTCACCTGGTGTATCCCTGCAAGATCTACAAGATGGGGCTCGATCTGTTTCTGCAGGGTATAGCATTCCATGGCGTTCGGGGTGGTCAGCCTTGTTTTGTGACGCTGAAGCTCAATATAATAGTCGTCTCCGAACAAATCCTTGTACCATCTTACAAGACGAGATGCCTCATCCATTTTCCCGGCAAGGACGAGGCGCGGCAATTCTCCGGCCAGGCAGGCACTCATGGCGATCAATCCCTGGTGGTATTGTTTGAGCAGCTCATGATCTATGCGCGGTTTATAGTAAACCCCGTCTATCCAGGCCTGTGAAACGAGTTTTATCAGGTTCAAATATCCTTCATGGTTTTTGGCAAGCAGCACCAGGTGGCAGGTGGTGGCTTCTTCTTTGTTCTTCTTCAACAATCTGCCCTCAGGGGCCAGGTAGACTTCACACCCGACGATGGGTTTGACCAAAGGGTAATTGGCTGCTGTATTGAGAAACTCCTTTACACCAAACATGTTTCCATGATCGGTTATGGCTAGCGCAGGTTGTTTGTCGGCTTCTGCCTTGCCAAAAAGCTGCTGGATAAAAGCAGCTCCGTCAAGAATGGAATATTGTGTGTGAACATGCAGGTGAACAAAGGAGGACATGATGGATAATTATTTACGGATCAGTGATTTGCCTGTCATTTCAGCCGGGGTTGGAATATCCATCATATGGAGTATGGTGGGGGCGATATCGGCCAGGATACCGTCTTGCACCTCTTTCACTTGCTTGTCAACCACAATGAACGGGACCCGGTTCATGGAGTGGGCCGTATTGGGAGACCCGTCAAGATTCAACGCATTGTCTGCGTTGCCATGATCAGCCGTAATGATAACCGAATAACCGTTTTCCAGGGCTGTCTGGGTAACCTGGTAAGCCAGCCGGTCAATAACCTGTATCGCCTGGCAGATGGCTTCATATACCCCTGTATGGCCAATCATATCCCCGTTGGCAAAATTGAGAACAATGAAATTGTATTCTTTGCTGTTCAAGGCGATGATGATCTTTTCGGCCACTTCGGGTGCGCTCATTTCGGGTTTCAGATCATAAGTGGCCACTTTGGGAGAAGGGACCAGGATTCTGTCCTCCAGAGGAAAAACCTCTTCCCGTCCTCCAGAAAAGAAAAAGGTCACGTGCGCGTACTTCTCGGTCTCGGCAATCCTCAACTGCCTTAAGCCATTACAGCTGATGATCTCGCCTATGGTTTCCCGTACGTTCTCTTTGTCAAAAAGGATATGAAGACCTTTAAAGGTGTCATCGTAGGGAGTCAGGCAGCAATAATACAGGGGGATGGTATACATTCCGTATTCAGGCATGTTCTCCTGGGTCAGCACCCGGGTGATCTCACGGGCGCGGTCATTCCTGAAATTGAAGAATATCATGGCGTCGTCTTTCCCTATGGTCCCAACAGGAATACCCGCTTCATCCACACAGACAACAGGTTTGATAAACTCATCGGTAACACCCTGGCTGTAACTGGCTGCTATTCCTTCAACAGCTTTTCTGAATGGTGCGCCTATGCCGTGAACAGCCACGTCATAGCCTTGTTTGACCCGGTCCCAGCGTTTGTCCCGGTCCATGGTATAATAACGCCCGGTAACACTGGCAATTTTTCCAGTAGTGCGGGCCAGGTGGTCCTCCAGTTTTTGCACATATCCCTTTCCGCTCTGGGGGTCGGTATCACGACCGTCCATCAGGCAATGGACATAGACCTTTGACAAGCCGTATTCGTGTGCCATGTCAAGAAAAGTAAAGAGATGCTCCATGGAGGAGTGTACACCTCCCTCAGATACAAGGCCCATCAGGTGCAGCGCCTTGCCCGAATGCCTGGCATATTCGTAAACGGCTTTTACTTCCTTGTTTTCACGAATGGACCCATCCCGGCAAGCCCTGTTGATCTTGACAAGGTCCTGGTATACAATGCGTCCTGCGCCTATGTTCAGGTGTCCGACCTCAGAATTTCCCATTTGTCCATCGGGCAGGCCCACGTCTTCACCCGAGGTGCTCAGTGTACTGTGAGGATAAGCCTTACGGAGCTTTTCAATATGTGGCTGACCTGCAGTATATATTGCATTGGTGCGGTCCTGTTTTCCTTCTCCCCAGCCATCCAGTATCATTAAAAGTACATTTTTCATAGAAGCATAGATTATCCTGCAAAGGTACGAAAAGAATTTGTGTACCTTTGCCAAATATTATGAGCAGGAGAAACAACCAAAAAGCGAGATCTGCAGGTGACTACAGAAAGAAACAAGGCCCGAAGACATCCCGGCCTGTTGAGTACCAGGGAAAATTAAGCATGACAAGGGAAGGTTTTGCCTTCCTGCTTGTCTCTACGGCGGAGGGAGAAGCTCCGGTGGATGACATATTCATCCCGGCAAGGAAATTGGGAGGAGCGTTGCATGGGGACACAGTGAAAATTGCCGTGGTTCCGGGAAAATCAAGAGACGGACGCAAGGTGGAAGGTGCTGTGACCGAAATCCTGGAACGCTCCGCAAGGCCCTATGTGGGCATTGTCCAGGTAGTTGATAACCAGGCCTATGTTATTACAGAATCCAGGAATATGCCCTTTGACATACAAGTGGTCAAAGGAGGACTGAACGGGGCAAAAACCGGTCAGAAAGTTGCTGTACTGGTGTCCGGATGGGACAGGAAAGAACAAATACCCGTTGGAAGAATTGTCGATGTGCTGGGCAAACCCGGTGACAATACAACTGAAATGCACGCCATCCTGGCTGAATTCGGGCTTCCCTACAGGTTCGAAGAACAGGTGGAAAAAGAGGCCGGATTGTTGCGGGATGAAATACTACCCGAAGAAATTAGGGAACGGATAGATTTCAGGGTTGTTCCGACTTTCACCATAGACCCCTCCGATGCAAAGGATTATGACGATGCCTTGTCTTTCAGAAGAACCGGACCGGGAGACTCACTCATGGAAGTGGGGGTGCATATTGCCGATGTAAGCTATTATGTGGACCCGGGATCCCTGCTGGACCAGGCGGCCTATGAACGCGGAAACTCAGTTTACCTGGTAGACAGGACCATCCCCATGCTCCCGGAGAAGTTATCCAACCAGCTTTGCTCCCTGCGACCCCATGAAGACAAACTTTGTTTTTCTGCGGTTTTCCGTTTTGATCAGGATCATAATGTGGTTTCACGCTGGTTCGGGCGCACGGTGATCTGTTCTGCCTGCCGCATGTCCTATGAAGAGGCACAAGCTGTTTTGGATAAGGTGATAGATGTTCATACAAGTTCAGGGCCCATTCCGGAACCCATACGGGAGGGACTCTTTTTTCTTCATGCACTGGCACACAAGCTGAGAAAGGAACGGATGCACAGGGGTGCTATCGCTTTTGAAAGGCCCGAGGTTAAGGTACAGGTGGATGAAAAGGGAGTTCCCTTGAGCATACAGGTGATGGAACTGCTGGATTCCCACTGGCTCATAGAGGAATTCATGCTGCTGGCAAACCGCGAAGTGGCCGAATTCATCAATAAAAAGAAAGATAAGAAAACCGGGAAGGCCCCGACATTCGTGTACCGGGTGCACGAAGCCCCGGCAGAAGACAAAATAACAGCTTTCCGGAATTTTGTGCACCATTTCGGGTATGAAATGAAACAGACCAAAACGGTACGTGAGTATGCCAGGGAACTGAACCGGCTTTTGGAAAAAACAAAGGAAAAACCGGAGTCGGGAGGAATCATTATCATGGCGCTGCGTTCCATGGCACGGGCCCACTATACGACAAACAACGTGGGTCACTACGGCCTGGCCTTTGATCACTACACCCATTTCACATCTCCCATACGCCGGTATTCGGATCTGATGGTACACAGGCTGCTGCTGCATTATATGAATGGAGGAAAGAATGAATCCCAGGCAGATATGGAGGCACGTTGTACATATATTTCACAACGGGAACAACTGGCAACGGAGGCAGAGCGCGCAAGCATCAAATACAAAATGGTTGAATTCATGCAAGATAAGGTGGGCCGGGAGTTTGACGGCGTCATAACCGGTCTCACGGAGTGGGGGATATACGTGGAACTTGAACAGACACAGGTTGAGGGGATGGTGCCCTTGCGTGACATCCAGGATGATTACTATGTTTTTGATAAAGAAACGGTTACTCTTACCGGTACACACAATGGCACCCGCTATGTACTGGGTCAGAAGGTACGCATACGAGTTTCAAGGGCAAATCTTGAACAAAAGCAATTGGATTTTATTTTAATACAGTAAACAATGAAAAAAGGCACAATCTGGATTATTATCATCGCCATCATAGTGTTGGTGGTTATGTGGTTTGTCAGGATCAACAACAGGATGGTTGAAGCCCAGGAACAGGCTGTCCAGGCATGGGCCCAGGTAGAGAATGTCTATCAACGCCGTGCAGACCTGATCCCCAACCTGGTCAATACCGTCAAAGGGGCAGTGGATTTTGAAAAGAGCACTTTGGAAGCAGTCATAGAAGCCCGCTCACGTGCCACGTCAATCACGGTTGACCCCACTAATCTTACAGAAGAAAGCATGGCCGCCTTTCAGGACGCGCAGGACAACCTGAGCCAGTCACTGGGGCGTCTCATGGCAGTTGTGGAAAGATATCCCGAGCTCAAGGCGAATCAGAACTTCCTGGAACTGCAGGCACAGCTGGAAGGTACGGAAAACAGGATTGCCGTGGAAAGACGTTCTTTCAACCAGGTGGTTCAGGCTTACAACGTGCTGATCCGGAAGTTCCCGAATTCCATTGTTGCCAGCATAAGGAATTTTGAAAGCAAGGCTTATTTCAAAGCGGCCGAAGGAGCAGAAACCCCTCCTGTGGTAGCATTCTGATAAAAATTACATACCGGGGCTTTCCAACGGAATGGACTTTCCACCGGGGGTGATTAATGTGCAACCGGCCGGAGCCTCGCAGATGTGACCTATGATATCCAGGGTGTATTCTTTGCTCAGGGTCTCGTAACAGGTAAGCGGCAGGGTAAAAAGCATCTGAAAATCATCTCCTCCGTTGAGAGCGGCCACAAGCGGGGAAGGGTCGTTCCCGTTTGCCTGAGCATATTCAAAACATTCCCGGGCAATGGGGATTTTATCCACATATACTTTTGCGCCTGTTCCCGAAGCTTTTGCAATGCTTAAAACACCATTCGATAAACCATTGTATAGCAAACACATGGATGTTGGCACCATGTCGTCTTTTCTCAGGTTTTCCAGGAGTGCTGCCGGCAAGACGGGTTTCAGATATTGTTCCAGGATGTATTCATGTCCCTTAAGGTCAGGAAGCCTGTCTTTTCCTGCCTCTCCGTTAAAAACCCTTTTCTCGCGCTGCAGCAGCTGCAAACCCATATAAGCTCCGCCAACACTGCCGCTAAGACAGATAAGGTCGGTATCGCGGGCACCGCAGCGGCGTGTTAGCAGTCCGGCATTTCCTTCCCCTACCGCGGTGACGGCCACGCTCAATCCCGTATAGGAAGACTGGATATCAATAGCGGTGACATCCGCCCCGTACAGCCGCGCAGCTGCTTCAACGCCCATGAACAGCTCCTCCATGTCCTCCACGAAAAAACGCTGGGAAACACCTGTGCTGACAAGCAATTGGAGCGGGATGGCATTCATGGCCATAACCTGCCCCATGGCGTGAATGGCGGTTTTGTAACCTATGAATTTCAGGGGGAAATAGCTAAGGTCGAAGTCCACTCCCTCAAGAGACATTTTTTGAGCCGAAACGGTCAGTGCTTCATGAAAACAGGCGACCGAGGCGTCGTCCCCCACGCCTTGAAGCGTTGCTTCATTACTTGAAATAAAACGTGCTGAAAGCCTGTCAATCAACTCGTATTTACCCAATTCACGAATGGGTGTTTTCGGAGGTTGTTTTTTCTCGCTCATACCACAAAAGTACGGAAAAGATGGTATATTTGCGGGCTATGAAAGAAAATCAAAACGACATACTTAAAAAAATTGCAGAAAGTGAGTATGAGCAAGGTTTTGTGACGGATCTGGAACAGGAGGTTTTTCCGAAAGGGCTGGACGAAAACGTTATCAGGCAGATATCTTACAGAAAAGAAGAACCCGCATGGCTGCTTGAGTTTCGTCTGGATGCATTCAAAAGGTGGCAGACGATGAAAATGCCTGAATGGGCTCATTTGACAATACCACCCATTGATTACCAGGATATTATTTATTTTGCAGCACCAAGAAAAGGACCCGAGAACGCCGGTCCCGGGGAAATGGATCCCGCCCTGGCCGAAACATTCGACAAACTGGGCATACCCCTTCACGAAAGGAACGTATTGGCCGGCATGGCTGTGGACGCCATATTTGATTCTGTCTCTGTAAAAACAACCTTCAAGGAGACCCTTGCCGAGAAAGGGATCATCTTTTGTTCTTTTTCAGAGGCAGTAAGGGATTATCCATCCCTTGTAAGAAAGTATCTGGCCAGTGTGGTGCCTGTGGGAGACAATTTCTTTTCCGCTTTGAATTCCGCGGTATTTTCCGATGGATCATTCTGTTATATTCCAAAAGGAGTGCGTTGTCCTATGGAGTTGTCCAGCTATTTCAGAATAAATGCCCGTGGCACAGGTCAGTTTGAAAGGACGCTCATAGTGGCCGAAGAGGGATCGTATCTGAGTTACCTGGAAGGATGTACTGCTCCGCAGCGCGATGAAAACCAACTTCATGCAGCTGTGGTGGAAATTGTCGTGATGCAGGATGCCGAGGTGAAATACTCAACGGTGCAGAATTGGTATCCCGGAGATGCTACAGGGAAAGGTGGCATTTACAACTTTGTTACCAAAAGAGGCATCTGCAAAGGGACCAATTCCCGGTTATTCTGGACACAGGTGGAAACAGGGTCTGCCATCACATGGAAATACCCGTCCACCATTTTGCAGGGAGACAATTCTGTAAGCGAATTTTATTCGGTGGCAGTGACAAACAATTACCAGCAGGCCGATACCGGAACGAAAATGATCCATATCGGGAAAAACACACGCAGCCATATAGTAAGCAAGGGCATATCGGCCGGTTACAGCCAGAATTCATACCGCGGACTGGTCAGGATATTGCCAGGGGCAGAAAACGCAAGAAATCACTCACAATGTGACTCCCTGCTTCTTGGAGACAAATGCGGAGCCCATACGTTCCCCGTAATAGAGAACAGCAATGAGAGCTCCGTGGTGGAACACGAGGCAACCACTTCAAAGATCGGGGAGGACCAGCTTTTTTACTGTATGCAGCGTGGAATCGGCCCGGAAGATGCCGTGGGACTGATAGTGAACGGCTATGCCCGGGAAGTGTTGAATAAGTTACCCATGGAATTTGCCGTTGAGGCGCAAAAACTGCTAAGCCTCTCGCTGGAGGGGACTGTTGGATGATGAAAGAGTTTTTTAACCTGTACAACATTTTTTTCGTTATAGGAGGCCAAGGCATATCTTACCTTGAATTTTTTGCCGTCCTCTTCGGGCTGACCTCGGTGCTGCTGGCCAGCCTGGCACGTTCCATTAATTATTGGATAGGCTTTGTGTACACGGCCCTGCTTTTTATGATGTTTCTTCAGAAAAACCTGTATACCAACATGTTATTACAGCCTGTTTCACTGGGGATCAACATCTATGGATTGTACCGCTGGACCAGGCCCCGTCAGGATGAAAAGAACAAGAAAAACCAGCTCAGGATAACGTTTCTCAACAACCGGCAACGGGTCATATATGTTTTCCTGTTAGCCTGTATAGTGCTGGTCTGGGGATTTGTTCTGACAAAACTTCATTTCATTTCACAAGCGTTTCCACCCGCAAGGACACCGTATCTGGACTCGTTGGTAGCCGGTCTGATGCTCATGGCGCAGATCCTGGCGGCCCAAAAAAAATGGGAGTGCTGGATTTTCTGGGTGGCCTTGAACATAGGGAATGTAATTCTGTATGTGTCTGCTGGACTGGTATTTATGCCAATAGTTGCTGTATGCTACCTGGCCTTGAATATTATTGGGGTGTTTCACTGGAAGAAGGAGTGGGAAAAACAAAAAATGTTATGTTAAGCATTAAAGATTTACATGTAAAAATCGGGGACAAGGAAATCCTCCGTGGAATAAACCTGGAAATAAAGCAGGGAGAGATTCACGCGATCATGGGACCGAACGGGTCCGGGAAATCCACCCTGGCGGCTGTGCTGGCAGGCAGGGAAATGTTTACTGTTACCGGAGGATCAGCCCATTTTATGGGCCAGGATTTGTTTGCGATGGCTCCGGAGGACAGGGCACGAATGGGGCTATTCCTCGGATTCCAGTATCCGGTGGAGATACCGGGTCTGACCAACGTGAATTTTATGAAAGCTGCCGTCAACGAACAAAGAAAATATAAAAACCTGCCCCCGTTGTCTTCAGCGGAATTTCTCAAGGTCATGCGCGAAAAAATGAATGTTGTGCAGATGGATCCCTCTTTTGTGGGCAGGGGGGTGAATGTGGGTTTTTCGGGGGGAGAGAAGAAGAGAAATGAAATATTTCAGATGGCCATGCTGGAGCCGAAACTTGCTTTTCTGGACGAAACCGATAGCGGGCTGGATGTGGACGCACTGCGTATTGTTGCGCAGGGTGTCAATCAATTGAAAACAGAGGAAAATGCTTTTGTGGTCATAACACACTACCAGCGCCTGCTCGATTATATTGTGCCCGATATTGTGCACGTGATATACAAGGGTCAGATTATCAGGACGGACGGAAAGGAGCTAGCCACTGAAGTTGAAACCATGGGATACGATCACATTATTAATCAGTCATGACACAATATACCTATATGCCGGAAGTAAGGCATGTTTTCCGCTGTACTGTTCCCGACGGGAATATCAGGCAGGTATTCCTGGTGGACGGGGTCTTGCAGGAGCTGGAGAACGATGTGAAAGGTGTCGTTCTTGAAAAAGGACCAGACCAGATGGGCCTGCGGATGCATATCAGCGGGGACCATTCAGACGAACCCATCCAGATCATCAGCGTGCGTAGCGAGGACCTGCCCGAGCCGCTTGGGTTTTCCAATTACTGGGAACTTGCAGCTGGCGCATCTGCACAGGTGATAGTCTGTGATCATACGCTGCATGAACACCTGTTCAGGACATTCCGTTTTTCTTATATCAAACTCGGCCAGGGGGCAAGGCTAGATATACTGTTCATGCAGAATGAACACGAGAAGTCCAGGTACTGGCTTGATCTCAAAGCAGATCTTGGCAGGGATTCGCAACTGGATTGCCATATCCTGAGCCTTTTCGGAGGGACCATATACAACAAGCTGTATGTGTCTATGCCGGAGACGGGAGCTGCCTGTTACCTGGACGGTCTTTACCTGGCAGACAGGGAGCAGGAAATCCATTACGATATATCAGTACGTCACGAGAGCCAGGGGTGTCAATCGCGCCAGCTGTTCAAGGGCATCCTGGACAACCAGGCACGGGGTTCATTCAACGGGTCCATCTATGTGGCTCCCGGTGCGCAAAAAACAGAAGCATACCAGGCAAATCACAACCTGCTCCTGACCCGTCAGGCAAAGATCACCACCAAGCCTCAGCTGGAGATCTATGCAGATGATGTGAAATGTTCACATGGGGCGACCATTGGACGCCTGGACGAGCTGGGTCTCTTTTATCTCCGTTCACGGGGGATTTCCCTGGCAGAAGCTCAGATGATACAGCAGATGGCTTTTGTCCAGGATGTGCTGGACCGTGTACGCACCAGTTCCATCAGGTCAAGATTGGAAAAGATGGTGGAAAGCAGGTTACGCGGCGAATTCACCAGATGTTCCCATTGCACCATGCACTGTTGTTAAAATTTTGTGCATATCTTTTTATGTGTTTGCTGTTAATCACGGTCGTTTAAACTAACTTGCAATTCCCTTTTCCGATGAGGAAAAACCTTTAATTAGTAACCTTCTTATTTATAGCGTGATGGATTCTGATGTAAAGAATGCAAAGGCCATTTTTCCCTATGAGGAAGCTTTGGCAAAAACAAAGGAGTACTTCAAAGATGATGAACTGGCCGCCTCGGTCTGGATCAACAAATATGCCATGAAAGACTCTTTTGGGAACCTTTACGAATGCACGCCCAAAGACATGCACCAGAGGCTGGCCGCGGAATTTGCCAGGATAGAGAAGAAATATCCGAATCCCATGAGCCAGGAGGAGATATTTCATTTGCTGGATCATTTCAAATACGTCATTCCGCAGGGAGGCCCCATGTCTGGTATAGGGAACGACCATCAGATCGCTTCTTTGTCCAATTGTTTTGTGATCGGCCATGAAAGACCCGCTGATTCCTACGGGGGAATACTCAAGATTGATGAAGAACAGGTTCAGTTGATGAAACGCCGGGGAGGCGTGGGGCACGATCTGTCTCATATCCGTCCCGGGGGATCTCCAGTGCTTAACTCGGCCCTGACATCAACAGGGGTGGTTCCCTTTATGGAAAGGTATTCCAACTCGACACGGGAAGTCGCGCAGGACGGAAGGCGCGGGGCGCTCATGCTCTCCATATCCATAAAACACCCCGACGCGGAACAGTTCATTGATGCCAAGCTGGAACAGAACAAGGTGACAGGAGCCAATGTATCGGTAAAGATTGATGACGATTTCATGAAGGCTGCCTTGTCAGGGAAACCATATACCCAGCAATACCCGACAGACGCTGTCACTCCGAGGTATAAAAAGGAAATCGATGCCGCTGCCCTGTGGAAAAAGATTATCTGCAACGCCTGGAAATCGGCAGAACCCGGAGTACTCTTCTGGGATACCATACTGCGTGAATCCGTTGCAGACTGCTATGCGGACCTGGGGTACAAAACGGTCAGCACCAATCCCTGCGGTGAAATACCACTCTGTCCTTATGATTCCTGCCGTCTGATAGCCATCAACCTGTTCTCATACGTGGACAGGCCCTTTACACCAGAGGCAAGGTTCAATGTCACCCTTTTCAAGAACCACGTGATGAAAGCAATGCGGCTGAATGATGACCTGGTGGACCTGGAGATGGAAAAGATTGAAAGGATCATAGACAAGCTGGACAAGGATCCCGAAGATGAAGTGATCAAGAGGACAGAAAGGGAATTGTGGCTCAAAATCAAGGAAAAAACGCTGGGAGGCAGGCGTACCGGCCTGGGCATTACGGCAGAAGGAGATATGCTGGCAGCCCTTGGCCTGCGCTATGGATCGGAAGAGGCCATCCAGGTGGGAGTGCAGGTACAGAAAACACTGGCCCTGGCAGCATATCGCTCTTCGGTGATCATGGCACAGGAAAGAGGACCTTTTCCCATATACGACGCCAACCGGGAATTGCGAAATCCCATGATTGAGCGTATACGCCAGGAAGATGAGGAACTGTATAAGCAGATGATAAAGACCGGGCGAAGGAATATTTCCATGTTAACGATAGCCCCGACCGGTACCACAAGCCTGATGACACAAACCACCAGTGGAATTGAACAGGTGTTCATGCCTGTATATCAGCGTCGTAAAAAAGTCAATCCAAACGATAAGAACGTAAACGTATCGTTTACCGATAAACTGGGAGATGCATTTGAAGAATACAATGTGTTCCACCACAAATTCCTTGACTGGGCAGAGATCAACGGCTATGACCGGAAAAGGGTAATGCAGATGAGCAAGGAGGACCTGCAGAAGCTGGTTGAGGAATCACCCTACTATAAAGCGACATCAAATGATGTCGACTGGGTGGCCAAAGTCAAGATGCAGGGACAATTGCAGAAATGGGTGGATCATTCCATAAGCGTTACGGTGAACCTGCCTTCCGACATATCGGAAGAAATGGTGGCCAAAGTATACAAAACTGCCTGGGAATGGGGATGCAAGGGCATAACAGTATACCGCGACGGAAGCCGTACGGGAGTGCTCGTATCTGCAGATTCACCTGAGAAAGGCGGGAAAATGATGAAGTCCATGCCAAAGGAAAGACCGGTGGAACTGGAGGCGGAAGTCATCCGGTTCAAGAATGCCAATGAACAATGGATCGCCTTTGTGGGGCTGTATGAGGGAAGGCCTTACGAGATCTTTACCGGTAAGCTTGACGAAGATACCCGTGTCGTTCCCAAATCAATTACCATGGGAAAGGTTATAAAGGTGGTAGAGCCCAAGGGATCCCGCTATGATTTCAGCTTCATTGACAAATACGGGTACCCCAATACAGTGGGAGGCATTTCCCACATGTTCAACCAGGCTTACTGGAATTATGCCAAACTGATATCGGGCGTTTTGCGTAACGGACTTCCGGTAGAAGAAGTGGTCCACCTGGTATCTTCGCTGGAACTTGACAGCCAGACCATCAACAACTGGCGGACAGGCGTGGAAAGAGCCCTTAAGAGATACATCCCCAACGGCACAAAGGATTCCTCGGGCACGGAATGTGAAAAATGCGGCGAACGGAACCTGGTATACCAGGAAGGCTGCCTGTTGTGCATGAGCTGCGGTTACTCCAAATGCAGTTAAAGGAATTTCCATGGCCACAACCGTAGCATATCCTTTTTCCAAAATAAACATGGGATTGCACGTGCTTGAAAAAAGGGCAGACGGCTACCACAACATTGAAACACTTTTCTTTCCGCATTCACTAAGCGATATCCTGGAAATTACCGATGTTCCCGGCGCTCCGCAGGATGTACAGCTTTTTCTTTACGGGCTTCCGGTTACAGGGCCTTACGACGCCAACCTCTGCGTTAAGGCTTACCGCCTGCTTGCAGAGCGTTACAAGCTGCCCCCGGTACATATACATCTCTACAAGCAGATTCCTCCGGGATCAGGCCTGGGTGGCGGGTCTTCTGACGCCGCAGCCTGTTTGCAGATACTGAACAAGCACTATGATCTGGGACTGCGTCATGAGGAATTGCTATCTCACGCCATACGGCTGGGCAGTGATGTGCCTTTCTTCATCCAGTCAACGCCCCCGCTGCCATATTTCGCTTCCGGAAAAGGGGAGGTGCTTGAGCCGTTTTCCCTTGATTTGAGTGCTTACAGGATTGAATTGCGTTTCCCGCCTGTTGTTATTTCCACCGCCGAGGCTTACACAGCCATCAAACCTGACAGTAACCGGGTGCCATTGCGGGACCTGTTGCGGCAACCGGTTGATACATGGAGGGATGCTATCAGAAATGATTTTGAAACATTCGTGTTTCAGAAATACCCGGGAACCATTCAATACAAGCAGTCTCTTTATGAAGAAGGAGCTATGTATGCCTCCATGACAGGAAGCGGTTCTGCTTTTTTTGGACTTTTCAAAATCTAGGATTCCGGATTTGTTCTTATCTTTACCGTACATATGGGATTGTATTATCAAGAGCAATTTAAGAACGGGGCGCAGATTGTTGTCTGGGAAATAACAGAAACCGAGGAGCAATTACAGGAAATATGTACCCTTCCCAATGAAGAAAGGGAAGAACTGTCTTATATCACCAATCCGCAGCGCCGGTTGGAGCGGCTTGCCGTAAGGGCCATACTCCATACCCTTTTCCAGGAAAAAGTATACCTGGGGTATCATGAAAACGGACGGCCGTTTCTACAAAACTCTATCATAGAGCTGAGCATAGCCCATACCCGCCGTTTTGCCTGTGTCCTGACACACCCGGAAAACAACGTGGGAATAGACATTGAATTGCTTGACCGCAATTTTACAGCGGTTGAAAAAAAAGCCATCGGGGATGACGAAAAAAATTTCCTGTCAGATAAACCCGAGGTCCGCAAATTGCAACTTGCTTTGATATGGTGCGCCAAAGAGGCCTTGTTCAAATACATGTCTCAGCCCGATGTGGATTATATCGAGCAAATGAGAATTGACAAGATCGTTCCCCGGGAGACAGGAGAGATAGATGCGGTTTTTTATCAGAGGGACGGTATTGAGGAAGACTTTACCCTGGAATATAAAATGCTGGATGACCACGTCATGGTGTGGCTGGTTGGTTGAACAACGCGGTGTACTTTTCTACAAAAAAAGCAGGATGATAACTCATTTTGGCGATGCGCAACCCCATGTCACCTGAATCGTCCTCTCGGTTTATATATTCAACATGGGGATATTTTTCCATCGCATAACGGACAAAGAGCTGGTTGATTGCCTGGTAAGCACCCCTGAATTCCTGGAATGCCTTTTCCACATGCACCAGCCATGTGTTTTTGGTCAGCAGTTCCCCCAGGGTATAGGCAACAATCTTTCCGTCTATCAGGATCATCAAACCTTCCAGACCCAGTTCCCCGAATGAGTTGAAAGCCCTGTGCACGGCACAGGTCTCCTGTTCCAGCCCCACATCCTGGTTACAGCCCATGAGCCGGCACCATTCATCATTCATTGCCAGGCAGGCAGGGATATCTTCCAAGCGTATCTGTCTGGCTTCAAACTCCCTGTATTCATTCAGGAAAGAGTTCAGGTGATTCCTTTTGGCTTGGAATTTCTTACCTGTCAAAAGAGCCAGGTCGGAGGCATTGTAGATATAATCGAAGGTATCCCTGAAGGATTGTACTTCAACGTGGGCAGGCTCCCGGGCGGCCAGTTGTCCGGCTTCTTCTGCAGAAAGCACACCAACGCTGAAAGGTGCGTCTTTTGAAAAAGCAGAGAGGATCTCCACGGCTGTTCCCGCGGCAACAGGACCATGCAGGCTCATGGGATATAAATAATGAAACGGTTCTGCCAGATTCCTGTGGCTTCTTATCAGCAACAGCTCATCTCCGAGACTGGAGAAAACGCTGAAATCTGTGTGGTAAATCCCCGACCACATGAACAAGGTGGCAAAACTGTACTCGGAGGCAGCTTTCCCGGCTTTGGCCAGGTACGGCTTAATGATGCCCTGATCAATCAGGGTAAGGGGTTTGAATGAGTCCATATTCAACAATTATTCATTCAGCCAGGATTGCAATTGCTCCAGCAAAGCCTCTCTCATGGATTGTGGCAGCGTACCTATGCGGGCACGGTGACTTCCCCCGGGTTGCACATAATACAATACATTTTGTTTTCCGGGGTCCGGAACGGCAGCTGCAGTCCACGGATCCCATTCGCCGTAGATGAAAACCAGGCGGGCATCGCTCTTTTTTACAAAATCACGTTGCAAGCGGTACATAGATTTATTGAAGAAGGGTTTGTAAAAATCCGGCAAAAAAAGATCTTTCAGATATCGTTCCGCACTTTTCAGCTCCATGGCAGGATATTTCTTGGTAACCCATTTTCCGGCAACTTGTTTTTTCACCGTATCCTGTTCAGCTTCCTTTTCAGGTTTTTCTTGTTTGCTGAAAAGGCCTTTCTTTGCTTTCTCGGGAATAAAACGTGTGCGGGTTGTTTTGAAACGGAATGGCTTGGTGTCATAACCGTAATAACCCAGCTCCCGGGAAGCCTGTATGAAGAAGGGCAGTGTGGGAGAATCCCTGACAAAGTAATCCGGAGAAGCGACTTGTAACAGGTGGGCAAAAAGAACGGTGTCCTGAGCTGTAAGGTCCGGGATTGTCTCCGGATCAGTACCCCATTGCCAGAATGCAAAGGAATATTCAAGCACGCAGTAGTCAAATATCTCATTCACGGGCCGCGTGAAATGCAACCCCGTTGTATCACAGAATTTCTCGAAAAGGGGCATAAGACTGTCCCTCCGAACCAGGACCTCTTTCTGGAAATCAAGCACTTTCTTACGGGATTCGGGAGTTCCGGCCTTACGGGCTATGAAAGGCTCGTGTCTTCCATCCTCCACGCCCTGGCAAAGAGGGGCCACATAACAAACAGTGACATCTACATCGTCGGGATAAAGGGTACGGTACATCAAGGCGGTCTGACCTCCTTTGCTGATGCCTGTGGCAATCCATTTGCCGGGGTAAAGCGCTGCAAGGCTTTCCCTGATCTTGTGCAGGTCAGTCATGGCTGCCCTTACGTTCAGGTATTCCCACCTGCGGGGGGACGGGACTGATTCTCCAAAATACCGGTGTTCCACAACGATCAGGTTGGCATTCAGCAGTCGGGACAACTCTTCCCTGTATCCCGGCCTGGAGGCATAATCCGCGCCATATCCTTCTGTCACCAATACGGTTGGACGATCGTATCCGACGTGCATTATAAAAACACGTTGTTCAAAAAACCCATATATGATGTCATCATGGTTGACCATCTGGCGCATGCGTATGCCGTACTTTTCTTCAAATTCAGTGCTTTCCAGTCCGAAAACCTCGGTAACCCCCTCGATGGCTGAAAGCTGCATTTCAAGGCCCGAGCGGGATGTGCGCGGCGTTTGTGAAAGTGCGGGAGAAAGGTTGGTAAATAAAGAAAGAAGGACAGGAATGATGATGTATTTAAGATGTTTCATGAAAGATGTGGTTATTTGTCAATCAAATGGTGGGACAATCCGGGACGCCTGGAAAGGAAGGAGTCTTCAAAAGTGACATTGGGTATTTGAATTTTTGTTTGCGTGGCCGGAGCAACCTGTGCGCTCATGCCAGCCAGCGACAAAGCACGTGCCAGCAGCGCTTCACGGGGGTCTCCCAGGGGATAGACATTGCCCAGCAGAACGTCTTCTTCACGGTAAGTGGGTGTGAACCCATTCTTAAAATCTGTGATGCCTTTGGAATTGGCATACTTGTATACTATGGGCTGTGTTCCCCAGTTGCTTATACGCGTATTCTCCTCGGGATGAAATACCATGGCAGCCGTGTATTTTCCTCTTGTAACACCTCCAATCATGATCACATTCATATAGGGATCAAGCCCGCAGATGGTCAGCTCCGAGGCGCTGGCAGTATTCTTTCCTGTCAGGATGAAAACCCGCGACAGGTTCAGGTTGAGGCGTGTTTCGGAAAACCCAGGAAAGTATTCGTAAAGCATGTCATTCCGGTTGTTGTCTTTCCAGTATTTCTGGTACAGGTCGTTCCAGGTTTTGGTGATCAGCACCGTTTTACCATCCAGACACCCGGCAGGAGCCAGCACACCGGCCAGCGCCCGGGCCGTGCTCAGGTATCCGCCCAGATTGTACCTAAGGTCCAGGACAATGTCGGTTACTCCTTCATCTTTGAATTTCTGGAATACCGGGAAGAACAAATCTTCTGAACCCCCGAAGAAATCGGTATAACATATGTACCCCACTTTATTGGCACCATCAGTAATGGTGGTATGGGCTATCACCGGATTCAGGCTTTGCTTGCGGGCGGTCAGAGAAACTGTGCCGGCCTTGTAGACGGTCCCATCCTTGAGCTCCCCCAAGGTCAGCTCCAGCGCGGGTGCATAGAAGAGCGTGGTATAATTGTCTTTGGTGATGGCTTTTCCGCCGGCTTCAACAAAAATGGTACCACGTTGAATCCCGGCTTCTGCTGCAGGTGTCTGAGGATATACATACTGGACCATGGCAAAATAATTGCCGGTATTGGAGAAAGTGCCAAAGGCCAGGGAATAGCCGAAAGTTGTTTCCACCCCTTCTCCTCCTTCCAGCAGGCTCTGGACATCATCAGTTATGAAAGACCAGCGGTCCTCGGTGCGGTAACACAACTTCTCAAAAAATTCGAACTCATCGAATTCATAACGTACATCCAGCGTGTCGGGTATTTGCTTTTCCCAGAGGTATACTTCTTCCATCAATTCAAGCATATACTTGTTTACCTGCTGTGTTATCAACGGGGCTTCTTCCTTATCCGGTTCCCTCTGCCTTTCGCAGGACACGAATAGCAAAAGAAGGGTTGTAAGCAAAAAGAGTTTCCTTGTCATAAAAGTAGAATATCCCGCTAAAGTACAAATTTTTATTCTTTACCTTTGCACAAAACATACCAAGACAGAGGATGAAGAAGAATAATTTTGTAGAAGAACTTACCTGGAGGGGTATGATCCACGACATTATGCCGGGTACCGAAGAATTGCTTAACAAGGAAATGACCACTGCCTATGTAGGTATTGATCCCACAGCCGATTCACTGCACATAGGTCACCTGGTAAGTGTAATGATGCTGAAACATTTTCAGGTTGCCGGACACCGTCCCATAGCCCTGATAGGCGGAGCGACCGGAATGATAGGGGATCCATCCATGAAATCTTCAGAAAGAAACCTTCTGGATGAAAAGACGTTGAGGCACAACCAGGAATGCATCAGAAAACAATTGATACGCTTTCTTGATTTTGATGATGCCAAGCCTAACGGAGCCCTGTTACTGAACAATTATGACTGGACAAAGGATTATTCTTTCCTCCATTTTGTCCGTGACATTGGCAAGCATGTTACGGTCAATTATATGATGAGCAAGGAATCTGTACGCAAAAGGCTTTCGGGGGAAGAAACAGATGGGATGTCCTTTACCGAATTCAGCTACCAGCTTTTACAGGCTTACGATTTTCTTTATTTGTACAGCAATTATGGATGTAAATTGCAGATGGGCGGATCTGATCAGTGGGGCAACATCACCACCGGTACGGAGCTCATACGGAGAAAACAGGGCGGAGAAGGCTATGCGCTGACTTGCCCGCTGATCACCAAATCGGACGGGGGCAAGTTTGGAAAAACGGAATCGGGCAACGTGTGGCTTGACCCCGGGAAAACCACTCCCTACGCGTTTTATCAGTTCTGGATGAACGTCAGCGACGAAGATGCAGGGAAGTACATCAAGATATTCACCCTGCTGCCCAGGGAAACCATAGAAAAACACATGGAAGCCCACAGGTTGGAACCGCATAAAAGGCTACTGCAAAGCGTTTTGGCCGAATATGTAACAAAGATGGTACACGGAGAAGAAGAATATAACAAATCTGTTACGGCGTCCCGGATTTTGTTTGGGGGAGGCACAAGGGAACAACTTATGGTCATGGACGAGGGTACTTTCCTGTCTGTTTTTGACGGAGTACCGCAATTTGAATTGCCCGCCAGTGAACTTCCCCTGACTGTAGTTGATTTGCTGGCAGTGCGGACATCTGTCATGCCGTCCAAGGGGGAATGCCGTAAATTGATCCAGGGCGGAGGGCTGAGCCTTAATAAAGAAAAGGTTGTGTCTGCTGAAATGATGGTAGACAGATCCATGCTCCTCCAGGGCAAATACCTGCTGGTACAGAAGGGAAAAAAGAATTATTTCATCATAAAAGCCAGTTGATCATGAAAGCACCGGAAGCAGTTGTGAACACCCGGCAATTGAAGGTGTCACGTCAGATACAGAAAGATCTTTCGGAGATCTTCCAGTCAAAGTCCTTGGGTACGTTTAACGGAACCATAATCTCTGTGGTGCACGTCCGGATCAGCTCCGACCTGTCCGTGGCGCACGCGTGGATAAGTGTGTTTCCATCCGATAAGGCCACGGAAGTTTTAAAGCAGGTACAGGAACAGACCCGGACCATTCGCGGAGAGCTGGGACGTCGAGTTCGCAGACAATTGCGAATTGTACCGGAACTTGTCTTTTTCCTGGATGATTCACTAGATTATGCAGAGCACATAGAGGAATTGCTGAAGAAATAAACAAGCCATAATTTTGAAACTTGCCTTTTTCATTGCCTGGCGGTATTTGTTTGCCAAGAAATCAAGGCAGATCATCAATGTGATATCTGCCATTAGTGCCACGGGGATAACCCTGGGGACCATGGCTTTGGTGGTGGTCATGTCTGTCTACAACGGCTTTGACAACCTGGTAAAGGGTATGTACCATACCTTTGATCCGGACCTTCTCATTAAAAGCGCGGAAGGAAAAACCATTTCCGGACTGCAAGATTTTGGTGAGCTGAGGGAGGACGGGCGTGTGGCGGCTTTCTGCCCGGTCATTGAAGAAACGGTGTTTCTGCAGTACAGGAACCAGCAAGCAGTGGCCACCATGAAAGGAGTGGACAGTGTTTTCATAGCCACTTCTCCATTGAGGGAGCATATCATTAGCGGCACATTCCATGTGTATTTTGGAGAGGTGGAAGAGGCCGTGGTGGGAAGAGGCCTGGCAAATAACCTGGGCATGAACGTTGCTTTTGTGGATCCTTTATGGATCTACTATCCCCGAAAGGATGCCGTTTTTTCCCCGCTCAATCCCATGGCCTCCCTCAAACGGGAAAAACTCTTTCCGGGAGGAATTTTTGCTGTCGAACAGCGATACGATGCCGACCATATCCTGGTCTCCCTGGAAACGGCCCAAAGGCTTCTGGATTACCAGGACAGGTTCTCACATGTGGAGATACGCGTGAACGGGAAAAAGGCCCTCAAATCGCTTAAAAAAGACCTGGAAACAAAGCTCGGCCCTTCTTATACCGTGCAGACCAGGTACCAGCAAAACGAAACCCTTTATAAAATGATGACGACAGAAAAGGTCATCATATTCTTATTGCTGGGTTTCATCCTGGTGATCATTTCTAGCAACGTTCTCAGCTCCCTGAGTATGCTCATCCTGGAAAAAAAGGAAGACATTGCGGTCCTTGCCAGCATGGGAGCGCGTCCCGGTCTCATAAGCAGGATATTTGTCATGGAAGGATGGCTCATTTCAATCCTGGGCTGGGCTGCCGGTATGACACTGGGTTTGTTGCTGTGCTTTATCCAGACGCGATTCGGCGTGATTTCCCTCCCGGGAAGCTTTATTGTAACGGATTATCCTGTAGATGTCCAGTGGACAGACATGCTCCTGGTTTCGTTGACCGTCCTGGGAATAGGATTCCTGGCGGCTTACGCTCCGGTGCGCTCCGTTTTCAACAAGGCTATTTCGCTGGCATACCCCGGTAACTCATTGGGTGTTTCCAGGTAAAAAGGAAGATGCCGCAGGGCCGGATGATTTATCACCTTATGGAGCGTTTCAATGCCCAGGTATCCGTTGCCTATGGTTTCGTGCCTGTCCTTATGGCTTTGGAAAGGATTCTTGGTGTCGTTGATATGGATTGCCTTCAAGCGATCCAGGCCGATTACCCTGTCAAATGTTTCCAGCACCTGGTCCGTATTGCCCTTGATGTCATAACCGGCATCAAACACATGACACGTATCCAGGCAGACGCCCAGCCTGTCCTTCACATGAACACGGTCGATTATGGACCTGAGTTCCTCGAAAGTCCTGCCGATTTCGGTCCCTTTTCCGGCCATGGTTTCCAGCAGGACCCAGGTGGTCAGCTCTTCGGTGATGGCTGCATTCAGGGCTTCTGCTATCAGCTCTATGCCTTTTTCCACCCCTTGCTGCACGTGACTTCCCGGATGCAGGTTATACAGGTTCCCCGGTGTGAACTCCATCCTGAAAAGGTCATCCATGAGGGTGTAGCGTGCGAATTCCCGGATACGGTCTTCGGCAGCGCACAGGTTCAGGGTATAGGAGGCATGTGCCAGGATGGGACCTATGTCGTTTTGTTCTGAATATTCCAGGAAGGCAGATACATCTTCCGGATCTATGGGTTTTGCAGTACCTCCGCGGGGATTGCGTGTGAAGAACTGAAAAGTGTTGGCTCCGATCTGAACGGCTGTCTTGGCCATGGAGAGGTAGCCTTCTGATGCGGAAAGGTGGCATCCGATGCGGAAATCGCTGGTCTTTGAAGTGGTCGTCATATTATAGGTTTAAAATTACTTGTGGCATGCAGTCTTATCTGTTCTCCCTTTTTCAAGGGAATATCTATATACGGTTCTTTTATGCGGCGGAAATTTTTTGGTACTTTCAGCCGGAAGGTGTTGTCAGCAATTGCCCTGATAATAATTTCACGCACCTGTCCTTCTTCCCAGGAGCAGGACACCATGGCGCCTCCCTGTACACAGAGACCAGAGAATGACCCCGCCTCTTTCCATGCTTCGGGAATGGCCGGCAGTAAGTGTATGAACCCCCGGTGGCTCTGGAGCAACATTTCTGCAATGCCCGAACATGCCCCAAGATTACCGTCGATCTGGAAAGGGGGATTGGATGAAAAACCATTGGGATATCTTCCCGGACGAAGCAGGGTAACATGTGCAACAGAGCGGTCCAGGTAAGGGGAAACACTTTTTTCCAGGGCGGGGGAAGTCAGGGCACCCAGGATCCTGAAGGCACCCTCACCATCGCCGAGTCTGGCCCTCAGGTTCATGTTCCACGCCATTTGCCATGCCGAACCGCCGTAACCTCTTCTTTCCAGCGTGTTGCGACAGGCTTCCAGCAGCAGGGTGTCTTCCGGGGTAATGTCTGTACCGGGAAACAGTGCATAAAGGTGTGGCATATTGCGCAGACGTGTGTCTTCTTCGGGATAATCATAGAGCCATCGCTGCAGGTTTCCGGTAGCACTGATCCTATCCGAAGGTAACCGGTCCAGGGCTTCCTCCAGTTGGTAGACCAGGGGAAAATCGTCCGTGTTCATCAGGATCCTGTGGGCAGAAACCACATTTGAAAATAATTCCCGTATTGTCTGGACATCACTTGCAGAGCCCATGCAAAGGTATAGCGGAACGGACAATGTGCCCTGTTTCTTTTCATCCACCATATAGAAAAAGTTTCCGTAAGACATGGAAGGAGCGGGAACCCACCACCCCTGGCGGGGCTCTTCCATGAGTGTGGATAAATAGAAAAGGGCGGCTTCTTTCATTACCGGGTACAGCTTTTCCAGCAGGTCTTCATCCAATGTATAGCAGTAATGGTTCCATATATGGGCACATAGCCAGGCACCGGCCGCGTTATAAGCGGACCATGCCGTTTGGACACCGGGAGCTGTATATCCCCAGACGTTGGTCCTGGAGTGCACCACCCATCCCGGGGCGTTGTAATATTCCCTGGCTGTTTCGCTTCCCATTTCAGCCAACCGGGCGGTAAGATCAAGGAGGGGAATATGCAGCTCGGCAAGGTTGGTTTTCAAGGCAGGCCAGAAATTCATCTGGAGGTGCATATTCAGATCATAGGCGCCGTTCCAGGGTGTCTGGACAGCAGGGGTCCACAAACCCTGCAAATTGGGTGGAAGTGATCCCGGGCGTGTGGAAGAGATGAGGAGGTACCTCCCGTACTGAAAGTAAAAGTCCGAGGAATCGGGCAATTGTACATGAGCCCTGCGAAAAAGAGACTGGTACCTGTCCACATGGTTGCGTTTCAATTCAGGATACGACAACCCGCGAGCCAGCATGGCCAGGGAATCTGCCCGTCTGATGTACGAAGAGTCCCTTTTCAGGTCCATGGCCTGGTAGTGGTAATTTGTGGCTGCAGAGATGATCAGGGTCGCCCGGGTGGCACCGGACAGGATGATGGAGTCGTTGGCAAAGGATAACTTACCGCCTCCCGACGGAATGATATCCATGCGTGTGTAGTAGCGCATGCCCTCCACATCCTCTGCCCCCGAGCTCAATGTGCCTTCCATGAACAGGGAATTGCCGCTGGTATAGACCCGGTATCTTTCCGGACGCGTGAAGGTGGACCGGAAGGTCAGTTCGTTCGGCTGGGATGCGGTAAGGTGCATGACCAGTATATCGTTGTCCAGCGAAGTGAAGCATTCCCTGGTATATGTTATGCCTCCCAGTTCAAAGGACGTGAATGCGGTTGCGGTGGATATATCCAGCATCCTGTCATAGTCCTCGGCCCGGGTCGGGGGGTAGTCATAAGAAAAATCCAGTACCGCGGAACCCAGGACCTGGTAACTCCCAAAGGTTTTTTTGGTTCCGCTGCTCCCTTCCGAACCGGATGTGCGTGCGGTGAAATAACGGAACATAAGCTCCTGTGCTTGGGCGATACGTTCTTTGTAAAGCAGTTCCCGTACCACGGGCAGTATGCGGTGTGCGCCTGTCCGCAGGTCATCAGCAGGGGATCCCGACCAGAGAGAGATCTCGTTAAGAATAATATTTTCAGTGGCGATACCTCCGTCAGGCATGGCACCAAGCCTGCCGTTACCCAGGGGTAACCTTTCTTCGCAGATACCTGCAGGCTTGTCATAATCCAGGAAAAAACCCTGTACAACGTCAGGAAAGTCTGAATGGCAACCTGTCAGTAAAAGCGTAAGCCATGGCAGCAGGTGCTTTGTCTTCATAAAACGAAGATACACAAAAAAAAAGAACACGGAAGACGTTTGCCCTCCGTGTTCCCCGTGTTATAATTAGCTGAATATTACATCATTCCGCCCATTCCGGGATTCCCTGCCGGCATGGGGGGATTCTCTTCTTTCTTTTCTGCCAGAACACATTCTGTGGTCAGGAACATCCCTGCGACAGAGCCTGCATTCTCCAGGGCAATCCTGGCCACCTTGGTAGGATCGATCACACCCGATGTGAACAGGTTTTCGTATGTATCGGTCCAGGCATTGTATCCGAAGTCACCCTTGCCTTCACGTACTTTTTGAGCCACAATGCTGCCTTCCCTGCCGGCATTCTCCACGATCATGCGCAGAGGCTCTTCAATGGCGCGGGCCACAATGGCGATACCGGTAGCTTCGTCGTCGTTCTCGGCTTTCAGCTTTTTCAGGTCTTCGATGGCACGTATGTAGGCCACACCGCCTCCGGGGATAAACCCTTCCTCGATGGCTGCACGGGTGGCGTTCAGCGCGTCTTCTACCAGGTCTTTCTTGGATTTCATCTCCAATTCGGAAGCAGCTCCCACGTACAAAACGGCAACCCCGCCGGACAATTTGGCCAGGCGTTCCTGCAATTTTTCCTTATCGTAATCACTTGTGGTGATGTCCATCTGTTTACGGATCTGTGCCACGCGTCCGTCAATGGCCTTCTTTTCGCCTCCACCGTTCACGATGGTGGTGTTTTCCTTATCTATGACGACTTTTTCTGCAGCCCCGAGCATGTCCATGGTGGTGGATTCAAGCCGGATGCCCTTGTCTTCCGTAATGACAGTGCCACCTGTCAGGATGGCGATGTCTTCCAGCATTTCCTTGCGGCGGTCACCAAATCCGGGAGCTTTGACAGCGGCGATCTTCAGGGTTCCGCGCAGGCGGTTGACCACCAGGGTTGCCAATGCCTCACCATCAATGTCCTCGGCAATGATCAGCAGGGAACGGCCGTTCTGGGCAACAGGCTCCAGCAGCGGCATAAGGTCTTTCATGGTCGAGATTTTCTTGTCGGTGATCAGGATGAGGGGATTTTCCAGGACAGCTTCCATTTTTTCCGAATTGGTAATGAAATAAGCCGAGATGTAGCCCCGGTCAAACTGCATTCCTTCCACAACCTTTACCTCTGTATCGGTTCCTTTGGCTTCCTCCACGGTAACAACACCTTCTTTCTTGACCTTTGACATGGCTTCTGCTATCAGCCTGCCAATTTCATGGTCATTGTTGGCCGAGACAGCGGCAACCTGTTCAATCTTGGACAGGTCATCGCCCACCGACTGGCTTTGCTTCTTCAAACTGGAAACAACGGTTTCCACGGCCTTGTCTATACCACGTTTCAGGTTCATGGGATTTGCACCGGCTGTCACGTTCTTCAGTCCCACATTGATGATGGACTGGGCCAGCACGGTAGCGGTGGTGGTCCCGTCACCAGCCTGGTCATTGGTCTTGGAAGCGACTTCCTTGACAATCTGAGCGCCCATGTTTTCAAACGGATCTTCCAGTTCGATTTCCTTGGCTACCGTCACACCGTCCTTGGTGATCTGGGGAGCACCGTATTTCTTGTCTATCACCACATTGCGTCCTTTTGGACCCAAAGTCACTTTCACGGCATCTGCCAGAGCATCTACCCCTTCTTTCATCAGGGAGCGGGCTTCAATATTGTATTTGATTTCTTTTGCCATAGTTGTTGGTTTTTATTTGATTAATGTTAAATAATGGCTAAAACATCTGACTGACGCATGATGAGATACTCTTCTCCGTCAATGTTGATCTCTGTTCCGGCATACTTGCCGTAAAGCACCATGTCACCTTCTTTCAATTCCATAGGCTCATCTTTTTTTCCGCTTCCGGCTGCCACGATTTTTCCTCTTTGTGGTTTTTCTTTTGCCGTGTCGGGAATGTAAAGTCCCGAGGCTGTCTTGGTCTCAGCTTCCTGCGGCTGAACGACTACGCGATCTGCTAAAGGTTTGATTTTCATTTTTGATACATTTTAAAGTTAATTATTGAATTTGTGATTTTTCAGTCAACGAATGGAGAAAAGGCAAAATCAATGCCAGAGAAATGATGTCTGTCAATTTGTCAGCGTGGCCGATTTGGCAGCCCTTTTCCAAACCGCCAGCCCGTGAATGGAATTAAGAAGGTAAACGCACCACATAGAGGCAATGACCAGATGTCCCGGCTGGTTCTCCCGGAAAAAGGCCATGCCCCACATGGTTATTGTTGCCAGGTTTACCAGGATCCATAAGTACCACTGCTCGGAATATGTTTTCACCATAAGATACATGGCCACTATGGAAAGGAAGGTTGTAGCGGAGTCAAGAACCGGCGCGGGGTCATCAAAATGGTCAAGCACCAGGGCCCCGGCCACCGTAAGAAACAGACAGACCACGGCCAGTATGAGGCGTTGTTTTGTGGTGAGGTTTTTTGCCTTGACACGGGTGCGGCTGCCTTCCCGGGTGCGTTTGCTCCACATGAAAAACCCGATAAACTGCATGGGCACATAATACAACCCGTTAAGGGCCACCTCACCCCAGTAGCCGACGCCCCATGAGATATACGTGTACAGGCTTACCTGTATGAGACCAAACAGGTAATTGGAAATATGTCCCTTGGCAACCAATACCACGCACAACACCCCGGAAACGGTCGCGATGGTGGAAAGCACGTTCCATTCTCCAGTTATGAAGAATACAACAAAATTCAGTACAATTATGGTAATCAGAAGAAACCATTCATACGGGGAGAAAAAACGGAGGAATTTCATCATGATCAATAAAAAGCGGGTACGGAAAACAGGAATTCGAAGTGATGCTTGCCTTCACAGGTATAGGCATATCGCACCCCCGCAGATAGTTGAGTCCCTATGCGGAAAATATGGAAATCCATAAGCAGGTCGGCTCCGACAGACCAATAATGATCTTTTGTTCTGTCTTGTTGCCGGGTCTGCATGTAATCGGCAAACGGGATAACCTGGAAGCGCTTGATATAGATGATCTCGGGAATGGACGGATCACCGGCCCATATGGGAATGGCATAATCGGCCGAAGCTTTGAAACTCACGGGAGCCATGATCCTGTCTTGTATTCCCCTGGGAGGAGAAACGAAGGTGGCCAGGTAAAGGTAACGGTCCTCTACCTGTTGCTGCTGCCAGGATGCACTCCATTTAAGAGCCTGGTTCCTCAGGATACCCGGAAGATATCCGTAAGCCTGCAGATAAAGGATGTTACTGAATAGATTCCGGGTGCAGGGAGAAAAGGCGGTCTGGACATTGACACCAAAGCCCAGCCGGGGAAAAATATCCCTTGGGGCCATGTTGGCCATCTGGTAATATTGCAGGCCGGCCTGGAACATATGGCTGAAAACATCGGTATCGGATAAGGGTCCCCGGTACGTGTTATTGGAGAAGACATACCTCAGGGTGGGGACCAGTCCGCGCTGCCATCCATGGCTGTGAAATGAAAAAGGAATGTATGTCATCAGGGAGGCTTCTATATGCGGTGTCCCCAGGGTGTCTCTCAGCCACTTCCATCCGGTCTGGTCTTGCCGGGCAAAAGTGCTGACATGTGAGCGGTCGTTTATATCCAGTTTCAGGGAAAAAACCGGGAGCAGCCCCGAATAATCAAGTCTCAGGTGGCCAGCGTGAAATCCCTTGTGGTAGGAATAACCCAACAAGGAGGTGAGCGTCCCCAGGGTGTTCTGAGACATGATGGTGGCTCCGGGAGCTACGGTCTGGTAATAGGTCTGGAAGGTGAATTGTTCTATTTCATTGTAATTGAAATAAAAAGGCATCCAGGAGTGGATCCTGAAGGCATGCAGGACTTTGCTGTATTTTCTGACAGGGTAGGAGAGATTTTCAGGTACACGGAGGGTGTCTATGTTGAAATCCGGGGACGAAGCCATGATGAAGGGATCTACAGGCTGTTCCTGCCAAACCACCGGTTTGTTGAAAAGGCTGTCTGTATGCAGTCGGGTAAGCTGATATCCCTGGACGGAATAATTGGAATAATACAGATGGTTGTCTTGGCCAGGGACGGGTGGCAGGGGGTCAAAAGCACCGAACCTGGCGTTTGTATATTGCCGGACATTACCGTTTTTGGGGTCCAGGCAGAAAATATTATCGGTGTTGTCCACACGGTCGCTTGAGAAAAACAAAAGACCTGCCGATATCTGTAATCCTGTAAGAGATTGGAAGCAGGGGTGTAATATTGTTTCCCATATTTTTTTCTCCCTGTTCAGGGAATAAACGCCGGTTCCTTCTTCTCCGACCATCAGGAGATAAATAATATTGTCATCCAGCCAGGCTGCTTCAGTGAGCTGTTCACCACGGGGTGCCGGGTGTCTTTCAAGGAGTTCTCCGGTCCAGGGATTCAACAGGTGCAATTCCGAGCCGCCCCCGGGAGGGTAATGGATCACTGCCAGCATGCTCCCGTTCTGGCTGGTACACGGATTGAAATACCGGGTCCGGTGCCGGAGGGTCTTTTTTTCTCCTGTCACGGTATTGTAGAGGATGACAACAGAAAAATTCTCATGAGCCCAACGGGGGCCGCTCACCGTTTCACTCCAGAATAAATACGGCCCCGAAGCACGCAATGAAGAATTGACCTGGCCCAGCAGGCACACGGTTTCCTCCCGGTTCTTTTCTGAAAAGGGGAAACGCACCAGTCGGGCAGTCTGGGCCAGGGAAGATTTGATGGAGAACAAAACCCGGGTTCCATCGGGGTTCGTTGTCACTGCGGCTGAGCGGTAACTCACATAATCCTTTACGGGGCGGTTGATCTGTTCTCCGGAATATGTGACGGTTTTCAGCGCGTCCTGTTCCTTCCAGATATTTTTATAGTACTCGGCCGCAGGTTTCCATAGTTTAATAGCAGAATAACCGTAGTTTCTGCGGTATGTTTTCCCATAGATAAAAGGCCAGAAAGGGTATTTTGTAATATCCTCATAAATGCGCCCCAGGGCTTCTTCGCCTGAAAACAACCTGGCAACCGAAAGTTTCATGTAACCCAGTGCGTAATGATCCGGCATCGAATGACGGTAAGAACCATACCGCCATTTATCATAAGGAAATTGTTTCCCCTCCAGAAAATAGGCTTTGTAGGGCATAAGGAATGAGGCTTCCCTGCCGCGTCCCGCATTGGAAAAAGATGTTTCTGCAATACTGGCGTCTCCTTCCAGCATCCACTTTGGGAAATAAAGCCCTACAGAAACACCTTCCGACTGTTGCCCGATGAGCCAGCCGAAAACACGGAAGAAATTCTCACCGGCCCGTTGCATTTGTGCCACGTGTCTGGCTTCATGCAATACGAGTTGTTTTTCCCAGTTATGCCTTGTTCCGTAGGAAGGGGGAGTGGTGTACAGTTCCATCCTCTTGGGGGCCCAGACCACCATGCCGTTGCTGTTTACATTATAAGGGTGGATGACTATGGGAATGGGACGTAATTCGGTCCCCAGGGAAGATATTACATGGGGAGCAGCCTGTTCCAGCAGCCAGGCATAACGGAAAGCCAGTGAGTCAACTCCTTTGGGATAGATGATGTTGATGGGACCTGTACGGACCTGGTTCCATTTCAGTCGGCCAGGATCTTCACCTGTTTTGTAGTATTGACCATGTGCGGTGATGGCGGGTCCGGCAAGGCACCCTATCAGGGCAAGAAAGGCAATCAGTCTGTTCATTATGTATAGTTAACTGATTGTTAAGAGTTGAGCTACCAGGACTCGAACCCGGACCGACAGAGCCAGAATCTGTAGTGCTACCATTACACCATAGCTCACTGTTGTTGAGCTACCAGGATTCGAACCTGGGCAGACAGAACCAAAATCTGTAGTGCTACCATTACACCATAGCTCAATCGGAAGGTGCAAAGATATAACATTAGCGTTTTCCGGCAAAAAAATCTTTTATCAGCTCTCCGGCCTCTGCGGACAGTACACCGGGCGTCACTTTTGTTTTCGGATGGAGAAGACTGCCTGGCACAAGGGTGAATCCCCTTTTGGGGTCGGAAGCGGCATAGACCAGGCGTCCAAGCTGTGCCCAGGCCAGTGCCCCGGCGCACATGGGGCAGGGTTCGAGGGTTACATACAGGGTGCACTGGTCCAGGTATTTTCCACCCAATGTATAGCAGGCGGATGTGATGGCCTGCATTTCCGCATGCGCCGTGGGATCATTCAAGGTTTCTGTCATGTTATGAGCCCTGGCAATGATCCTGCCGCGACATACAATGATCGCGCCCACAGGAATTTCCTCCTGCCGGCGGGCGACCTGCGCCTCTTCAAGCGCTTTCTGCATGAACGTCCTATCTTGGAACGGACTTTCCAAAACGGTTTTCTATTATGGAAAGATCAGAGATATCCTTGGTAACCATCATCAGTTCCTCTTTAGGAATTTCAAGGACATCGCACACGATGAAACCGTCCACAGAGTCATTGAATTCTTTGTCAATGTTGAATACAATGATCTTGGAATTCAGTTTCAGGTATCTTTTGACGAGTGAAGGCAGGCGGTATTGACGGTTGCTCATACGCATCAGCAGCCGGTCAATCTGTTCCGGTGTCTGGATATCGCGCAGGAGGACATCCGGATTGACAGGTCCGAAATCCGGGGAGAAAGGATTCCTGGATTCGATGCAGCCCTGGTATTCCAAAGTACTGTGATGATCCATGATGTATTTGTAGATCAGGGATTGATACAATTTTGGATACCACGAGGATATGCTCACGGGTCCTATGAAATAGCGGTATTCTTCATTGCGGAGCATGATATGGAAGAGACCTTTGAAAAGCAGCATCATGGGAATGGTCTCGTAACGATATTCCTGGCTTATGAAAGCCCTTCCCAGTTCCATGCTCTGTTGCAGGACCGGTTCAAAACCCTTTCCGAACCTGAAGAGTGTATTATTGTAAAACCCGTTTACCCCGAACCGTTTCATCAGGTCGGCGCCCATGCCTATGCGGTAAGCCCCTACGATCATTTTTTTCTCTGTATCCCAAAGGATCAGATGGTGGTAATTTCTGTCAAAGGTGTCCAGGTCAATTGACTGGTATGTGCCTTCGCCAACGGTGCGGAAGGCTTCTTCCCGTTTGCGGCCAATCTCATACATGAGGTTGGGAATGAGTGAATATGGGGCATAATAAGCCGCAAAATTGTTGATTTTGAAGAGACAATTTCGGGAGGGCAGCTGTTCAATCTCCCTGGTAACGAGGTCGTGTTGTTTTGACGGGGCAATGGGAGCGGCGTGTTCCGGCTCCTTGAATTTGTCTTTATTCTCGATGTTTGCCGCCAGGGCATACGTGCGGGCGCGCAGGTAATCTCCCAGTTCCTTGTAGTCTGAATAACGCTGTTGTTCTGTCACGCTAATGGGGGATCCCACACGAACAACCAGGCGGTGTCCTTTTTTATTGCACACTTCAGCCGGAAGACTGGCAGTCTGCAACATGGGATGTATTTTTGCCCTGCGCAGGAAACGCGCCGAATTATGTCCTTCAAAATAAATCGGAACAACGGGAACCCCTGCGTTCATGATGAATTTGACAATGGCGGTGTGCCAGGGAATATCTTCAACTAGTCCGGAAGGTCCAATGTGAGATACTTCTCCGGCAGGGAACAGACCCAGGGGATTGCCTTTTTGAAGACTTTCCTTTGCCAGGCGTATTCCTGTTATGCTGGAGCGGGAAGATACATTTTTATCAAAAGCATTCACAGGCAAGAAAAAATTCTGCAACGGCCTGATGCGCGATAACAGGTAATTCACGATAACCTTCAAATCGGGCCGATCCTCCGATACAAGATGCATCAGGATGATTCCGTCCAGGGCGCCGTAAGCGTGGTTGGACACGGTTATAAATGGACCTTCTTTGGGAAGGTTTGCCAGGTCAGAGGAAGGAGTCTCATATGTTATCCGCATCTCGGCAAGAAAAGCCTCCAGGCACTCACGGCCCTCAAAATCTGCGACCTTATCATAAAGCTTGTTGATTTTGTCAAGTTTCATGAGCTTCATCAGGGCCGGAGCCAGAAAAAAACCCAGAACCGATTTATCCCCGAAAACCTTACGCAGATCTTTTGTTTCTATCAGTTTTTTCATAAATGGTTTAACAAATATATGTATTTTTACCTAGAAATGATTCAAGAGGAAGACCAACTGGCTCTGTTGCCGCATCAGTGCGGAGTGTATAGATTCCTTAACAGGGAAGGAAAAGTGATCTATGTGGGTAAGGCAAAAGATCTTAAAAAACGTGTTTCCCAGTATTTTGCCCCCGGCAGGAACCTTTCTGCAAAAACCAAACGCATGGTCAGCCAGGTACAGTCGCTGGAATATACAGTGGTGGACAATGAAAGCGATGCGCTGTTGCTGGAGAACAACCTTATCAAGACCATACAGCCCCGTTACAATATCTTGCTGAAGGATGACAAGACCTTTCCCTGGATTTGTGTGAAAAACGAACCTTTTCCACGTGTTTTCCAGACAAGGAGGATCGTGCGGGACGGTTCTTATTATTTCGGCCCTTACACCAGCGGCTTTTATTGCAAACAACTCCTGCAACTCCTTCACAATCTCTATCCGCTGCGGACGTGTTCGCTGCCCCTGGCCCCGCAGGCTGTGACTGCCGGGCGGTACAGAAAATGCCTCCAGGCACACATAGGCCGTTGCAAAGCCCCCTGTACAGGGGAAGAGACAAGTGAACAATACCAGGAGTACATCAGCTCGGTGTCCAGCATCCTGAAAGGAGATGTCACAACTGTGCGAAAACTGCTGGAAAGCCAGATGAAGGCGGCTTCCCAGGCATTCAATTTTGAACTTGCCCAGAGATACAAGGAACAGTGGGAAATGCTTACCCGCTACCAGGCAAAATCGGTCATTGTGAATTCCCGGATATCCAACCTTGACGTTTTCAGCCTTACAACCGATGCCGGGTCCTCCATGGCTTTCGGTAATTTCATGCGGGTTGCCGACGGTGCGGTCATACAATCGCTGAATGTGAAATACAAACTGCATATAGAAGAAGAACCTGCAGCCGTGTTGAGTTTGTTCATGGCTGAAATGAAAGAACAACTGGGACAATTGTCTGCAGAAATCCTGGTTCCCTTTCTTCCCGAAGCCGTTCCCGGAGAAAGCCGGGTCCGCATTCCGGCCAGGGGGGACAAGCAAACCCTTGTTGCCCTGAGCATGCGAAATGCAAATAATTACAGGGCAGAGCAGCTACGCATGATGGAGTTGAGAGACAAGGGGGTAGCGAAGGAACAAAAAACCCTGAAGGTTCTCTCTGCCTTGCGGGACGATATGCACATGAAAGAGTTGCCCTTGCACATAGAGTGTTTTGATAATTCAAACCTGCAGGGGACTCATCCCGTGGCTGCCTGTGTGGTGTTTCGCAACGGGATCCCCAGCAAAAAGGATTACCGTCACTTTGCCATAAAAGGCGTTGAGGGTCCTGATGACTTTGCCTCTATGAAGGAAGTGGTAACGCGCCGGTACAGCCGTCTTCTGGCAGAGAACAATCCCCTGCCACAACTCATTGTAATAGACGGGGGCAAGGGACAATTGTCGGCGGCTTATGCTGCATTGCAAAGCCTGGGGCTGGAGGAGATCATAACGGCTGTAGGCCTGGCTAAACGCATGGAGGAGATTTACCTGGCCACAGATAAAACACCATTATTCCTGGACAAGAATTCTTCTTCCCTGCGGTTGCTCATGCAATTGCGCAACGAGGCACACCGTTTCGGCATCTCGTTCCACAGGCAAAAAAGAAGTGCCCGTTTCACAAGGTCAGCCCTGTTGGATATCCCCGGGCTCGGACCACGTACCCTGGAAAAACTGCTGGGTCATTTCGGAAGTCTCAAACAAATTTCCCTGGCATCACAGGAAGAGCTGGCAAAGGTTGTTTCCTTTGCACTGGCTCTCAAGATAACAGAGTGGAACCGTGGAAAGTAACCCGGGGCACTCAAATTTTGCTGCCAGAAGGCGGTCGCTGGCACCAAAAGATAAGGGAAGCCTCGGCTTAAAGAAAAAGCTTCCCGTTCTTGTGGTGCCAGCGACCGCAGCAGAGGCAGCAAACAGAAGACTGAAGACAGAAAACAGGGCTCAGGACTCAGGGGACGGGGTCATACCCGCTGCCGCCCCAGGGATTGCAGCGGAGAAAACGCCGGATAGCCAGGTATAGGCCTTTCAGAGGACCGTGCCTGCGCAGGGCTTCCAGTGCATACTGGGAACAAGTGGGGATAAAACGGCAGGAAGGAGGTGTAAAGGGCGAGATACACAACTGGTAGCATTTAACCAGCAGGATCAGGGGAAAAGTCAGAACCTTTTTCAGACAATTGAGCAAAATGCCCGAGTAAAACCTGCATTTTTGTTTCCACGTATGAGAATGGTCTGACTTCATGGGGTAAATATATACATAAAAAGACAAGCCTTGTGCCTGTTGCTTCAAGAACCGGTTTCAGCAAACGGGGATAATGAAGCCGGAAAGATTCCCGGAGGCGCCTTTTTATCAGATTTCTCTTTACAGCGGATTTCAGGTTTTTCTTGGGAACGGAAAAGACCAGGCTGCAACCACCCTTTTCTGTTTCCGGCAGGTCCGTTTTCGGCTGGTCGGGTTCGTGCACGTCACAGGTCCTGTAAAACAGACGGAAAGGACCCATGGTAAAAGAACAGGCATCTGTAAAAAGGGATTCTATCTCTTTCCGGGAAGACAACCGCATTTTTTTGGGAAACGCATATGTTGATCCCGTTTTCATCACGGAATTTTTCTGTATTCCAGGACACTTCCTGCATCCAAAGTGTCGCTGTTCATTTCGCGGAATTCCACTACGGCACGCATCAGGGAGTCCTTCATGGTCTGTACGCGCCACTCCTGGAAAAGGTTTTGATATTGTTCAAAATAAGTCGTAAGCACATTGCAGTAAAACTGGTATTGCCCCTCGTAAGAGACGCCTTCCCGGGTGAGAGTCACTGAAGTGCTTGTCTTGAAATAAAGCTGTTCGGCCGCAACGGGAGATTCTCCGTTAACAGAGACGAGTTCCCATTTGCCGTAGGCCAGTTCCCTGTAATGGTTGAAATTCTTCTGGCAGGATAAGGTGATCATGGCCAGAAGAAAACCCATACACAGACAGGTTGTCCGTTTCATGATCACTTGTGCTTTTCCAGGTAGAGCATCAGGGCCTGGGCAACAGAAGGGGCTTCCGGGGTAGGTGCTTCAAAACAGGCTTGCAGGTTGGCTTCTTTCAAAGCGGTAGCCGTATTGGCACCAAAGGTGCCGAACAAAACGCTATCTTGTTTGAAGTCCGGGAAATTTTCCAACAGAGACCTTACGTCTCCTGGAGAATAAAAGACCATCATCTGGTATTTTTTCAATTCAACCGGTGACAGATCCTCTATGATGGTATGGGTCAGGATGGCTTTGGTATACTTCAGGCCCGCCTTGTCAAATGCCTGCGGAAGTTCCGGTTTATAACAATCTGCCAGGGTAAGCAGGAAGGTGTCGTTCTTATGTTTGGAGCCTATTGTTTCTATTAAGGAAGGAATATTGCCTTTCCCGTAAAAGATCTTCCTTTTCCTGTATATTATGTATTTCTGAAGGTAAAAAGCCACGGATTCCGTCATGCAGAAATACTTCAGGGACTCAGGAATGGTAAGGCGCATCTCTTCGCATAGGTGGAAAAAGGAATCGATTGCAGAACGGCTTGTAAAGACAACGGCGGAATGATCCTGTAAATTGACCCGCTGGCTCCTGAAATCTCTGGCAGATAGCCCTTCTACACGGATAAAAGGGATAAAATCAATATTCAGATTAAATTTTTCTTTGATTTCCAGGTAAGGAGAACCTCCGTTAGGTGCCGGTTGTGTAATGAGTATGTTCTTGATCTTCATGTCTGTATCCCTGCAACAAAATGAATTAACACTCCCAAGGGTATCATTTCAAAGATGCAAAGATACAAAATCCAGAAAAAAAGAGAAAAACCGGCAGAAAGAAAAATCCTTATGCAGCGGTATGCATAGACCAAATAACCGGCTGCAGCTGTTGCCACGGCTGCAATTATCACACCGTTGCCGGAAGGATTCCCCAGGGCAAAGAACAGTATCAGGAAGGGAATGAACACAAAGCCTGTCAAAATGCAGAAGTCGTAGGCCGTGCGGTTCAGGAAGTTCATGAACGCACTGGAATCAATTGTCCAGCCAATGATTTTTGTAAAAAAAGTCCTGACAAGGATCAACACGATGAAAAAGACCATGATGCAAAGGAAAACCATTGGTTTTGACATCCCCAGCAGGAAGTGAGGGAGGGGGGAAAGCAATGTGTCATGGGAAACGATGAAGAACGAGGCTAATGTTATTACGAATAAAAACATGAAAACCCGTGAAAACCTGAGATTCACCTGTTCCTCATTCTCTATGGAAATGTTGTAGCGAAGACAACCTGTCAGCAGCAGTGTGAGAGGAGTCCGGATAAAAAACAGGATGAAACAATACCAAACAATTAACCCCAGGACAATATAATCCATCACTTTAAAGCATATCCAAAGGTAAAGGTAAAAAAAATCTCCTACATTTGTGGAATGGAAACAAAGACATTCAAAAAGGCGGACCTTCTGATTGGCTGGGTCGTCTTTGCCATCTCTGCCGCGGTTTACCTGGCAACCATAGAACCCACCGCCAGTTTTTGGGATTGCGGCGAATTCATAGCCTCTTCCTATAAACTGGAAATAGGACACCCCCCCGGAAACCCGACTTACCAGTTGGCCGGCAGGTTGTTTTCCATGCTTGGCAGCGACCAGAAGGCGGCAATGCTCATCAATGCCATGAGTGCCCTGGCCTCGGCTTTTTGCGTCCTCTTTTTATTTTGGACCATTTCCCACCTGGGTAGACGGCTGCTGGAAGCACAGAAAATTTCCCTGAACCGGGGGAATGCCATTGCCATATGGGGAGCCGCAGCCGCGGGTTCACTGATCTATTCCTTTTCAGACACAGCCTGGTTCTCTGCAGTTGAGGCCGAGGTTTACGGCATGTCATCGCTCTTTACGGCGGCAGTTTTCTGGGCCATGCTGAAATGGGAAGAGAATGCAGACAAGCCGCATGCAAATCGATGGATTGTGCTGATCGCTTACCTGATGGGCCTTTCCATTGGGGTGCACCTGCTGAATTTGTTGACCATCCCGGCACTTGTCTATATATATTTCTACAAGAAATACCCGTTTACCTGGAAAGGAGCCGTGGTTACCCTTCTGCTCTCTGTGGTGATCATTGCGGTCGTTCTTTATGGAATAATTCCATGGGTGCCAAAAATATCGGGTTGGTTTGACCTGTTGTTTGTCAATGTATTCAAATTGCCTTTCAACACCGGGATGCTGTTTTTTGTGGTGGTCCTTATCGCTGCCCTTTTCTGGGGTGTATTCTCCACATACAAAAAAGGCAAAGTGCTGTGGAACACCATATTATTATGCCTTACCGTGATCATCATTGGCTATTCGTCCTTTGCCATGGTGGTGATACGGTCCAGTGCCAATACACCCACCAACGAAAACCAGCCCGACAATCCTTTTTCTCTTGGGAAATATCTGGCCCGGGAACAATACGGCGCTGCCCCCTTGTTTTATGACGGGATTTACAATTCAGACTACGAAACCTGGAAGGATACCCGGCAGTATGTAAAAATGAACGGGCGCTACGCACGGGTAAAGGGACCGGAAATGCCTGTATACAAGGAATCGGAAAAAATGCTGTTTCCCCGAATGTGGAGCAAGCGGGAGAGCCATGCTGCCTTTTACGACTCATACAACTCGGGAAAGGGGACATTGAATTCCAACGGAAAACACATGCCCACCTTTGGGGACAACCTGCGTTTTTTCTTTGACTACCAGGTCAATTATATGTACTGGCGCTATTTCATGTGGAATTTTGCTGGACGACAAAACGACATACAGGGCACCATTCCGGGGGATCCCATTCGCGGCAACTGGGAAAGCGGTATAGGATTCCTGGACAAGGCACGCCTGGGAGACCAGTCGGGGGCCCCTGACATGCTGAAAAACAACAAAGGCAAAAACCACTATTACATGCTGCCCCTGTTGCTGGGTATCGTTGGACTTATCTATCAGTCATTAAAAGACCGCCGCAATGCCTGGATCACCTTCCTGCTGTTCTTCATGACAGGACTTGCCATCCTTGTTTATCTGAACCAGCCTCCCTACCAGCCCAGGGAAAGGGACTATGCCTACGCGGGATCTTTTTATGCCTTTGCCATATGGGCAGGGCTGGGGGTAATGGCCCTCTTTAACCTGTTTCAAAAGAAACTTTCCCAAACCATTGCCGGATCCCTGGCGGCGGCACTCGCCCTGTTTGTACCATTCCAGATGCTGGCCCAAAACTGGGATGACCATGACAGGAGCGGCCGGTATACAGCCCCTGCCTTTGCCTTTAATTTTCTGAACACCTGCAAGCCGGATTGCAATGCCATCATAGTCACGCACGGGGATAACGACACATTTCCCCTGTGGTATGCACAGGAAGTGGAAGGAATCAGGACCGATGTGCGCGTTATAAACACTTCGCTGCTGGGAACAGACTGGTATATTGACCAGATGCAGCTGAGAATGTATGAATCTGCCCCGGTTACTTTTTCAATCCCCCGTGAATCATATTTGTACGGGACCAACGAGATCATTCCCGTATATGAAAGGGTAAAAGAAAGGGTCCCTGCCATACAGGCAGTAGGCGTAATGGGAAATCCCCGTGCCAAGGTGCAGCTCATGGACGGGACCATGCTCAATTACCTGCCTGCACGCAAACTGAGAATCCCGGTCAACAAGGAAAATGCCCTTGCCTGCGGGATCGTTCCTGAAAAGGACGCGCATCTTATCCCGGATTACATGGACCTGGACATCCCGGAAAACAAGAATACCCTGATGAAAGTGGAAATGATGTTCCTGGATCTTCTGGCCAATTATCAGTGGGACAGACCCATATACATCGTTTCCAAGGGTGGTGACCTGAATATCGGGATACAGGATTATTTGCGCTACGACGGGATGGCTTACAAACTCATGCCATTCAAGGTAGATAGCCTGTCTACCCAGGTGCCCTACATGGATACGGACAAATTGTACCACCTGCTCATGGACATTTACCAATGGGGCAGGATGGATGAGCCGGATGTGTTGCTGGATTACCATGTCACTTATCTGTACCTGGTGCAGCAGGCCATAAGGCAGATGTATTCCCAGGTTGCTAAGGCCATGCTCCTGGAAGGCAAGGAAGATAAGGCCGAAGCCCTGCTGGACAAGGGGATCGATATCATGAAGCAATATCCTTTGAATTGGGTGGTGCAGCCTTCCATGAACGAAGTGGGTGTCATGGAAACGATAGAGCTGTATTATTTTCTAGGCAAACCGGAAAAAGCCAGTGCTCTGGCCGTTCCCTTCCTGGATGAAACTTTCAAAGCCATTGAGTACTTCATGGGCTCGTTCAGGGGAGGACTGCTGTCTCCGTCAGATGCCGAATCGGCCATCAGCATGTATGTTCACGTTAAAGACATCCTGGATGTAAACGAGGACAAAGAACTTGCGGGAACATACACCCAACAGCTTGAAGAATTGTTCAAGAAATATCAATAAGCATATTGCATCCCCGGCGTTCTGCGTCGGGGATCCTTCCCAGAACCTGGAATTTTCCGCCGGGAATACGGAAACCCAAGTCTTCTGTTTCTATGAAGGAGCAGGAATGCGTGTTAGCCAGATCAATGATGTTGATGCCGCCTGCAGAGCCATCCCGTTCCATCTGAAAAGGATCCTGCAGATTACGGATCAGCACCCTCATGGAAGGAGGGCAGCTGAAAAAAAGATCATCGCTGCAGGCATAAGCCTGTGAAAACAACTCGGCCATGCCGTATTCGCTGTGGATGGGGCTATCGAGGAAGCCCCCGCGCAAACGCTCATGGAGTGCTTCCCGGGTCAGTTCTGTTCCCCTGCCTTTCATGCCCCCGGTTTCCACTACAATAAGTCCGGGGTGACGAAGGGTGAATTTATCAACAAAATCAAGCAGGGCAAATGCTGCCCCTATCAACCAGACAGGCTTTCCCTGGGTAGAAAGATCCAGCAGCCTGCCGTATAAGGCTTCCTGATCGGATAAATAAAACCCGCCTGCTCCAGTTCCGCTTTTTTCCATGAGCACCTGCATCATATAAACCAGGGACGATCCCGGTCTTTCCAGGTAAGACGGCAACAGGGCCAGGATGGTGTACCGGGAGGGATCTCCGTAAAAAAAACGGAAAATATCCAGGACGTTCTTTCCATAACGGTCCAGACTGTCTACGTAATGCCGTGACGGGACCGTCCCCGTTGTGGCCGAGCTGGTAAACACATGCTCCGGAGGGCAGGATGCATTGTATACCCTGTGTGTCTTAAAAAAGCGGATGGGAAGGAAAGGGATTTCCTCCGGGGAATTCACCTTTTGCGGGTTAATTTCCAGCAAATCCAGGTACCGGGCATAAATAGCAGTATGTTTTGCCTGGTACCGGAACAGTTCCAGAATATCATAATTTTTCATTAACCTCGAGCAGGGCTTCAGCATATTCCCGGGTGTTCCACAAACGGGGGACCTTGGTTTGTCCTCCCAGTTTATTGTTAAAAGCCAGCCAACGGTAAAAGCTTCCTTGTTTCAGACTGGTTATCAGCGGAGGATCCATGGTTCCCGTATCCAGGCGTTTGGCCTGGTAATCTGAGTTGACTTCCATTAGGGCCTTGTCCAGCATACCGCAAAAAGCTTCCGGATCAGGAGGCATTTTTTCAAATTCTATAAGCCACTGATGGGCACCTTTGTTCTGCCCGTCCATGTATACGGGAGCGACCGTGTATTCGTGCACACTTGCCCCGGTCATGGTACAGGCCCTGGCAAGTGCCCTTTCGGCATTCTCTATCATGAGCTCTTCTCCGAAGGCGTTGATAAACAGCTTTGTACGACCTGAAATGATGATCTTGTGTGGATACAGCTGTGTAAAACGTACGGTGTCCCCGATCAGATACCGCCACAATCCGGAATTCGTAGAAATGACCATAGCGTAGGGTTGGTCCGTACGGACTTCCGAAAGGGTAAGGAACCGGGTGAATGAACCATTTTGAGCAGCCGCCAGTTTGTCCAGGGGAATGAATTCATAGAATACACTGACATTAGGCAGCAACTGCAGTCCGGGATCGTTCAGGTCTGTCTGGAATGCGAAAAATCCTTCCGAAGCATTGTACGTTTCCATATAATGCATATCCGGTGACGGGAACAACTCCCGGTAATGGACACGATACGGTTCAAAACAAACACCGCCATGCATGAAAAGTTCCATGTGGGGCCACAACTCGTGCAGGTTCTTTTTGCCGGTCTCTGCCAGGACCTTGCGCATCAGGATCAGGTTCCAGGAAGGGACACCGGAGAAACTGGTCAGTTTTTGACGAGCTATCAGGCGGCTTACCTGCTCGATTTTTGCCTCAAAATCGGGAATGAGCCCTATTTTTTTGCCAGGTGTCGTGACAAGTCTGGCCAGCAAAGGGGTGTTGATGATCAGGAAAGCCGACAAATCACCGTAACAGCAATTGGAATCCACATTTTTGTCAATATGACGGTTTCCCCCAAGGGTCAGGGATTTTCCCGTGAAAAGCCGGGATTTGGGGAATGTCCTTACATAATGGGAAAGCATGATGAGCATCCCCTTGTAATGGCATAGGTTCAGGTTATCCCTGTTCATGGGAATAAACTTGGACCTGGAAGAAGAAGTGCCGCTGGACAGGGCAAACCAGTATACCGGCATGTCCCATAGTACATTTTCAATGCCCTTGAGGCTTTGCTGTATGTAAGGTTCCAGCATGTCATAGTCATGCAGGGGTATTCTTTCCTGGAAAGCCTTCACATCCTGTATTTCGCCCAGCTTATATGTTTTCCCGAACAGGGCATTGGCCCCGTGACGTATCAGATATTGGAAAGTCGCGTCCTGAAACCGGGCAGGGTCCTGTGAAGAAAAGTCCAGTTCCGTGAGCAACCTTCTGTTGTATAGCCTGTAAGCCTGATTTATCAACGACATAGATTGCAAAGTTACTAAAGAAATACCTGATGCAACACGTCCAGGGAACGTATCTCAGGGGCTTTGCCCAGATGGTAACCGTAATAGGATATCATGCTGTGCAGGAAATGGTGGCGTCTTGAACCCGAACAGGATAAAGGCCTGATCTGGCCCGCGGGGCAAGACAGGATCTGATGCAGCAGCAGGGAGTCTTCTTGGTCAAAAGCCCCGGACATGGGATCTGGTGTTTCACAGAAACAGGCCTTACCCATATGAAAGTAAATCCTGCTGTTTAAAAAACTTTCCGCATCGGGCTCATATCCCAGGTAGCGGCAAAGACGCACTGCAAAATAAAGGTGCAGGTCGGCCAGTTCATCCCCGGCCCTGTCAAGGCCCAATATGGTATCGGTGACAAAACGGAACAACTCCCGGTTCTCTTCAGATTCCCTTACTGTTTTATATAACAATTCGGATATGAACAATCCAATGCTGCTTTTACGTGCATCTGAGCACAAATCCTCCAGCAGGTAAACCTTCTGGTATTCTTTAAGCTGATTCAGTTCACGTTTGGCGTGAAAATAAGTGCGTGTATCAAGAATGCTCAGGGGATGAAACAGGGAAGCCAGGGCCCGGTTGCGGGCTGTCCGGATTCCCTTGACCAGAAAATCGGCCCTTCCCCGTGTATCGGTATAGGCATTGACAAGCATGCTGGTCTCCCTGTACGGCCTGGTGTTCAGGATAATTAGCGTAAGCGGGGTGATCATTGCAATGCGAGAGCCATTTTTCCCAGGGCTCTTTTTCTGTGGGACAGGGTGTTTTTTTCCTCTTCCGTCATCTGGGCAAAAGTTTTTTCATAACCCAGGGGCACGAAAACCGGATCGTAGCCAAAGCCGTTGTTCCCCCTGGGAGCGGTAATTATGGATCCGGGTACGATTCCCTCATACAGGACAGGCCGTCCGTCAAGGATCAAAGCTATGATACAGCGGAAACGTGCCTTCCTCAAAGTTATGTCTTTCATTTCTTCCAGCAATTTATTCACATTATCCGTGTAAGAACAGGAAGGTCCTGCATAGCGGGCAGAATAAACACCGGGCGCCCCGTTGAGCGCCTCCACTTCAAGACCCGTATCGTCTGCAAAACAGGGGATCCGGAACTTATCCCAGATAAAACGGGCTTTTTGCAACGCGTTTTCTTCAAGGGTAAGGCCTGTTTCCGGTATTTCACCTGAAAAGCCCAGGGATGACGGCACAATTATTGAAAATGAAGAGCCGAGTATGGTGGCAGCCTCCTGGCGCTTGTGGAGGTTGGCCGTAGCAAATAATAATTCCATATTCAAAGATATGAAGAATTGGTGTAAATTTGTCTGGTAAACACTTATCGAAATGAGAATAAAATCAATACTTGCCGCCCTGTTCCTGCCCCTGTTGCTCCATGGCCAAACTGCAGAATTCAACACTTCCAGGAGCCTGGATATCTTTCATTCCCTGTTGCGTGAGATATCACTCTATTATGTAGACTCTGTTGCTGTCGACCAATTGGTGTACACGGGAATAGAAGCGATGCTCTCTTCCATGGACCCCTATACGGAGTTTATTCCCGAGGAAGAAAACGAATCGATTGAAATGATGACTACGGGGAGCTACGGAGGGGTGGGAGCCCTTATAAAGAAACGTCCCGGAGACGGAGTGCTTATTTCTGAACCCTATGCCGGCTCACCGGCAGCCAGGGCCGGGTTGATAGCCGGAGACGTTATCCTGGCAATCAACGGGGAATCAGTGTTTGATCTGACAGCGGATGAATGCAGCACAAGGATGAAGGGAACACCCGGGACCGGTGTGGATTTTCTGGTGCAAAGGCTTATGGGGGGTGATACGGTTTCCGTTACAGTGATACGAGAAAAAGTACACATATCGGATGTGGGGCTGGCCTGCATGCTTCAGGACAGCATTGCCTATATCAGGATGACAGGTTTCACCCAGGGAGGTGCTGCCGATGTGCGGAAAGCCCTGAAAGAATTGAAAAAGGGCCATCCTGTCAGGGGCATTATTGTGGATTTGCGGGGCAACGGAGGGGGTTTACTGGACGAAGCCGTAAAACTTCTTTCCATCTTCCTGCCCAAGAACACCATGGTGGTTTCCGCCAGGGGCCGCATCCAGCGCTTTGATGTTGAGTATTATACAAAGGAAGAACCTTTGGATACGGAAACTCCTTTGGTCATACTGGTAAACAACGGGTCGGCGTCTTCCTCGGAGATCGTGGCAGGAGCTATCCAGGATCTTAAAAGGGGGATCATTGTGGGAGAGAAGACTTACGGCAAGGGACTGGTACAGACGATACGGCCCCTTAGCTACAACGCCAACCTGAAAATCACCACAGCTAAATATTACATTCCCAGCGGAAGGTGCGTACAGTCTCTGGATTACAGGAAACGAAACGGTGACGGGACACCGGAACGGAACGAAAACGGAGGCATCATGCCCGACTCTCTGGTTCCACTGTCCATGTATAGCAGGATTGCCATGGAACTTGTGGCCAGGGATTACCTGCACGATTATTCCATCATGTATTACACCCGGAATGAAACCATACCCCCTGCAGAGGCATTTTACCTCTCTGACGAGGATTACCTTGATTTTGTTAAAATTACCGCGGCAAAAGAGTTCGATGACCGCAGCGCCACCGAGATCCTGCTGGAAACTTTCTCCCGCACAGCAAAAGCCGAGGGGTATGAAGAGTTGCTGGAAAAAGAAATTGTGGCATTAAAGGAACGGTTGCTGACAGACAAAGCCCGAGACCTGATCCATTACCGTAAGGAGATACAGCCGTTGCTTGAAGAAGAGATAAGCTGCCGTTACTACATGCAGGAGGGTCGCCTGAGAAGCATGATACGTGAAGACAGCCAGTTGGATAAAGCTATATCTGTGTTTATCCGATAAACAAAAAAATGTTAATTTTGGGAAATAATAAAATCAAGGCCATGCCATTAGAAAAAAAAATCGATTCATCCCCCATGAACAATGTGACACGTATATCCGGTGACACGAAGATTATCGGGAATATTACCACACAGCACGACATACGCATTGATGGGTACCTGGAAGGAAAAATTAAAACAGACGGAAAGCTTGTAATCGGCGAGACCGGTATTTGCGTTGGGGAAGCTGAATGTGAGAGTGTGGACATCAGTGGCGCCTTTGATGGCGTCCTTAAAGTCTCCGAACTTACTTCACTCCGCGAAAAATGTGTCTTTACTGGAGAACTTCATTCAGACCAGCTTTCTGTGGAACCATCCGTACGTATAAGCGGCCAGCTGATTTCGCCGGAATTGTCCAAAAGCAAAGATAAAAAATCCGTTCCTCCTACAGTTTCAGCTCCAAGGGAGCCTGCCCCGGCCGTTGCCCCGGAAACGAAGTGACGTGATCAAATCAGATTGAAGACGTGTTTCCGCGCCATTATTGTCTGGGCTGCCGAACGGGCCACAAGGTGTGCGGCATACGCTGCCCATAGGGACTGGATTCCTATAGGATTCTCCAAGGCCAGGTAAAAAGCATAAAAAGCGATGACCGATATGATCATGACATTGCGGATAGCCTTGCCTGCAGTGGCGCCAATGTATATTCCATCCCACATGAAAGTCAGGCACGATATCAGGGGCATGCTGTATAGCCAGGGAAGGAAAGGCCGGGCCGCCCGGATCACGTCGGGAGAAGAGGTCATCAGGCGCAATAGCCACTCGTCACCTATTACATAGAATACTGTAGAAATCACACCTACCAGCGTACTCCATAAAAAAAGGAGTTTTACTGACCGCATCAGGGAAGGCTTGTCCCCGGCACCTATGAATTTTCCCGTAAGGGCCTCTCCCGCATAGGCGAATCCGTCAACAAAATACGAGAATAATAGCAATAATTTCATCATGATAGTGGCAACGGCCAGAAGGGTATCGCCATATTGTGCCGCAAGGAAGGTAAATCCCGTATAAATCAACAACATGCAAATTGACCTTATGAACAGGTTACCGCTCAGATTGAAATACCGTTTCCATCCCCCGGTTTTTATGGCAGCAACAAGGGGAACGCCACGTATCATTTTCCTGTAAAGCACAAACAGCAACACCACCCCACACAGGAGCCCAGTATACTGCGCTACAACCGTACCAAGGGCTATCCCTTTGATACCCATCCCCATATTGAGGGCAAAGAGAATGCTCAAACCAATATTGGTGACATTTATGACCACATCTATGATCATAGATGCCAGGGTATTCTGCACTGCAATGAACCAACCCCTGAACACAAAAAGTGCCAGCACCGCAGGAGCGGCCCAGATCCTGATGAAAAAATACTCCAGGGACAGGGCTTCCACTTCGGGCGAGGAGGGGGATAGCAGGATGACCAGGTGTGCGAAGGGCCACTGTATCAGGATCAGCAGCAAAGAAAAGGCCAATGCCAGTATCATGCCCTGCATGCCTGTTCTTATGATCTCCTGCCGGTCTCCCTTGCCGAATGCCTGTGCGGTAATTCCGGCAGTACCAATCCGCAGGAACCCGAAATTCCAATACAGCAGGTCAAAAAGGGTGGACCCTATGGCTATGCCCCCAATGGCGGTTGCCGATCCAAGATGTCCGGCAATGGCAGTGTCAGCCATGCCCACCAGGGGAATGGTTATTCCCGCAAGCATGCTGGGGATGGCAAGGTTGAGGATCTGTCTGTTCAGGCTGCGGGTCTTCATGGGGAATCAGGTGCGGTATTTTCCTCCTTCCGGATCTTCCAGCATGCGCAGGTAGCTATCATAACGTTGTGCCGGTATGAGCCCTTTTTCGACAGCCGCCTTCACCGCACAACCGGGCTCTTCTGCGTGCAGGCACCCGTTGAAGCGGCAGGACGCAGCAGCGGCGAAGATTTCCGGGAAATAATGGTACAGTTCTTCCCTGGTCATTTCCAGCAGGCCGAAACCTTTTATTCCCGGACTGTCTATGATGAATCCCCCGGAACGTAGCGGATGCATTTCATAAAAGGTGGTGGTGTGTTTTCCGGTCATGTGTGCCAGCGAGATAGGGGCTGTCCGGAGTCTGAGCTCCGGGTCCAGCCTGTTTGCCAGTGCAGATTTACCCACGCCCGATATACCTGAAAAAAGCGAGATTTTTCCTTTAAGATCCTGTGCAAGCATGTCCGTTCCTTCGCCGGTTTTTGCCGAGACTTCAAGGACGGTGTATCCAGCCCTTTGATAGACATCTTTGTACTGATCCGCCTGACTGCGGTATTCCGGAGCCCATTCCAGCTCGTCTGTCTTGTTCAGGATGATGGTTGCGGGAACCCCGTAAGCCTGGCATGTTACCAGGAATCGGTCAATAAAGGGAAAAGGGGTTTGTGGTTCGGTGGCGCTCAAGATGATACACGCCCTATCCAGATTGGCCGCTATGATGTGTGCCTGACGCGAAAGATTGACTGATTTACGGATCAGGTAATTCACCCTGGGATGGATCTCTGTGATCACCGCTTGTTCTTTCTTATTGTATCCGTCGGGCTGCCAGAATCCGTTAACCCGGTCTCCCACGGCTATGGGATTTGTCAGTTTATCCTCCCGTAATCTGAGCCTTCCGCTGAGTATGGCGCTGAAAGGCTCCCACCGGGGCAGAAAGGTCAGCCGGTAAAGCGAACCCGTTTGTTTTACAACGGTGGCATTCTCAAATAGTCGCTGTTTCATAAGTCCTGGTCCGGGCGGACAAAGGTACGAAAATGCTGAAAAAAGACTACCTTTGTATTATGTTTACAGTAAACGAAATACAAGGATTTGTCAACCAGGGGCTTCAAAATCTTATCAAATCCTATGAGCACAGCCGCCTCCACGGACCTGTAGAATATGCGCTGTCCGGCGGAGGGAAAAAAATGCGTCCCGTACTCTGCCTTCTTTCGTATAATATCTTTTCTGACAAGCTTCCCGCCAGTATTTTATACCCATCCCTGGGGCTTGAGGTCTATCATAATTTCACCTTGTTGCATGACGATGTCATGGATAACTCCGATAAGAGAAGAAACCAGCCGACGGTACACAAGAAATGGGATGTAAACACGGCCATTCTGGCCGGTGACGCCATGTGCATGCTGGCATACAGTTATATCAGCAAGTGCGAGCCAAAGGTGCTGCCCCCCGTGATGGACGCTTTCCACAAAGCAGCAGAACAAGTCTGTGAAGGTCAACAGCTGGACATGGATTTTGAAAAACAATTATTCATCACGGAGGATGAATACTTTGACATGGTATCGAAAAAAACAGGAGCATTGATTGCCTGTTCCCTTCAACTTGGCGGATTGTGCGCAGAAGCCTCCTCCCGTTCAGTAAACAACCTTTTCAACGCCGGAATGGCATTGGGCAGGGCCTTTCAGATCCAGGACGATTACCTGGATGTATACGGAGATCCCCAGGTGTTTGGAAAAAGTACGGGAACCGATATAGCCAACAATAAAAAGACATGGCTGCTTACCTATGCCCTGCGGAATGCAACAGGAAATAACCTGGCAGAACTGAACAGGTTGCTGACCCATAAGGAAGACCCCGGCCGTGTAGAGCAGATCATACAGATTTACAACAAGTTGAGCGTAGGGAAGACTGCATGCGAACGTATTGCGCATTACCTGGATACTGCGCTGAACGCGCTGGGGAGCCTTGATGTCCGTGAAGGAAGGAACACCGTACTGATTGATTTCATAAAAGGCTTGATTGACAGGAAAAGGTAACATGAACATTGCTTCTTTCAGTGAACATTGCAACGGCCTGTTTGACGCTGCCATCAGGGATTACCACCGGCAAAACGATACGGATGCCCCATACAGCAACCCTTATACCGAACATTCCCTGGACTACTTGTTATACAGGAAAAACCTGATAGACACTGTTCAATGGCATTTGGAGGACATTATCCGGGATCCGGCCATAGAGCCGGCAGAAGCATTGCGTATCAAGCGCAGGATTGACGCTTCCAACCAGGAGCGCACGGATGTTGTAGAACAGCTTGACCTAATGTTCAACAGAGAATTTTCAGGAGTTCCCCGTTTGCCCGATGCTTCTCTCAATACAGAAACACCGGCCTGGGCTGTTGACCGCTTGTCTATCCTGGCCCTGAAAATTTACCACATGAATATTGAAGCAGAAAGGAAAGATGCTCCGGCGGCCTCTTTGTGCAGACAAAAACTGGAAATCCTCATGATACAGCGCACGGACCTTTCGGGGGCCATAGATCAATTACTGGCCGATCTGAAAACAGGCAGGAAATATATGAAGCTCTACAAACAGATGAAAATGTACAACGATCCTCTTCTCAACCCGATCCTTTATGAAAAAGAAAAATAGGATACCACACGTACTTTGTCTGCGTTTTTCGGCATTGGGCGACGTGGCCATCGCATCTATTGTGCTAAAAGCCTGTGCCCGGGACAATCCCAGAGTATTTTTCACCCTGGCCGGTCCTGGTTTACTTGCCCCTTTGTTTGCAGGTGTACCAAATTTATTTTTATTGTCTGTAGATAAAAAACAGCCGCTAAGGATCATTTTTAGAAGCCTCCGGAAGGTTCATCCCACGCATGTTGCCGACCTGCATAGTGTTATCCGGTCTTTTATTCTGCGATCTGCTTTCTTTTTAAGTGGTACACCTGTTGTCCGGCTGCACAAGGGACGTCGTTCCAGGCGCAGGTTGCTTAAAAATCCCGGCCATGCACCCGCCCTGGTGCCTATGTACCAGCTTTATCAACAGACACTTGAAAAGTCTGGTTTCAAATCTCCTTCACTCATCAGGGATAACATCATTCCCCTGGAACGCGGACCCTGGAAAAGGATCGGGATTGCCCCCTTTGCCCTGCAAAAGGGAAAGCAATGGCCTGCTGAAAGGATGCACCAGGTAGCAGATCGGCTGGCCAGGGAAAACACCCTGGTTTTTCTGTTCGGAGGAGGCGACGAAGAGATGGCTCACATGAAAGCCTGGGCAGCCGGGAACAGCAATATTCGCCTGGCCGCCGACGCAGGAAGTGATTTTGAGGCTGAACTGGCGGTCATCAAGACCCTGGATGTGATGATCAGCATGGACTCGGCCAATATGCACTTTGCCTCGGCCATGGGTATTCCTGTCATATCCATCTGGGGAGCCACCCATCCCAAAGCAGGTTTTTACGGATGGAGACAGGATCCGGACAGGGCGATACAATTACCCATGGATTGCCGTCCATGTTCCATATTCGGGGCCAAGCCCTGCTGGAAGGGCACCTATGCGTGCATGGAAGACCTTACCGCTGAACAAGTGTATTCGTATGTCAGGTCTGTCATGGAATAAACCGGAGATCATGGCTCCGGCGGGCAACTGGGCCAGCCTGACTGCCGCCGCGCAGGGAGGTGCCCATGCGGTCTATTTTGGAGTGGGTGAACTGAATATGCGTGCGCATGCGGCACATAACTTCAGAAGGGAAGACTTGCCTGAGATAACGGCATTCTGCCGCAGGAACGGCATGCGTTCCTACCTTACCGTCAATACCATCTTTTACGACCAGGACCTGGAAGCGTTGCATGCCATTTTACAGGCGGCTGCAGATGCCGGGGTATCGGCTGTCATTGCATCGGATATGGCAGCCATCGAGGAAGCCCGATCTCTGGGACTGGAGGTGCATATTTCCACGCAGCTGAACATATCCAACATCAGGGCGCTTGCATTTTATGCCAGGTTTGCCGATGTGGTGGTTCTGGCCAGGGAGCTGACGCTGGACCAAATCAGCGCCATCGCCCGGGAAGTGAAGGAGCGCAACATTACCGGGCCTTCAGGAAACCTTGTCAAACTGGAGCTTTTCTGCCACGGTGCCCTGTGCATGGCTGTATCGGGCAAATGTTACATGAGCCTCCACCAGTACAATAAATCGGCGAACCGGGGCGCCTGCTACCAGGTCTGCCGCAGGTCCTATACGGTCACAGACAAAGAGACCGGAGAAGCCATGGAAGTGGACAACCAGTACATCATGTCCCCCAAAGACCTGTGCACGGTCCGTTTCCTGGACAAGATACTTGACAGCGGCATTGAGATCCTAAAGATTGAAGGCCGGGCCCGTTCTCCGGAATACGTGAAAACCACTGCACAAGTCTATTCCAAAGCGGCTGAGGCCGTGGTTAACGGAACATTCACACCTCAACTGGCAGCCGGTCTGGAAGAGCAGTTGAAAACTGTGTTCAACAGAGGATTCTGGGGCGGGTATTACCTGGGAGAATCCCTGGGAGAGTGGAGTGAAACATATGGGAACCAGGCTACACAAAAAAAAACGTATGTGGCCCGGATAACCAATTATTTTGCCAGGCAAGGCGTTGCCCAGTTAAAAGTGGAGGCCGTCCCGTTGCATGCAGGGGACGAAATCATGATCATCGGCCCCACTACCGGGGTGGTTGAGGAAAGGGTACGCGAGATCCGTCTGGAGGGAGGTTCAGCCGTTTCCATGGCACCGAAGGGAACTGTCTGCTCCATTCCTGTGACTGTCCGGTTACGCAGGTCGGACAAAGTATACCGCCTGGAGAAAAATGACTAGACTATTTCGGCGATCATACAGCGGGCAGAGCCGCCGCCGTGTGTTTCTATGGTATCCAGTTCCGGAGTGATGAGTTTGTTGAAGGACCTGAGAATCTTTCGTTGTGAAGGAGTGAGGACTTTGTAAGCGCGTTTTGACATGACCAGGAAGGGCTTGTCCTTACGTGAAAAAACCTGGAACATATTGCCGGCAAAGTGGTTCATTTGTTTCGCCGTGATCTCGACCACCGTTTTGCGGTCCTCTATGAAAACATCCAGAAGCATCTGCCTGTCAGCCTCAGAAGGAATGGATTCCAGGCAGATGACCACATAGTCGCGGGCCATGCACATCATCACGTTGGTGTGGTAAATGGCGGATCCCTTTTCCAGGGCATCAAAACAAATTGCCTGGTAGCCCAATGTATCACAGATATCCCGGAACAGACCCTCATCGGTCCTGGGAGAGCGGCAGGCATAGGCCCTGTTGTTGTCCCGGTCAAAGACCATGCTCCCTGTCCCCTCCAGGTAACGGTTTTCACGCTCCCGGGGGCTCATGTCTATCCATTTTATGCGCGGGGCATGTTCCTGAATGGCCCTAAAGACAGTTTTTTTCCGTTCCAGCCGCCTGTTGGGAGCGTACATGGGGTACAAGACAGACATTTGTCCCGGGTGAAAAGATATCCAGTTGTTGGGGAATATGGAATCGGGCGTGTGCGGCTCGGGTGTGTCCTGAACCACTATCACGTCAATATCGTGTTGCTGCAACAGGGTAACATAGCTGTCGAATTCTGCAAGAGCCTTTTCCTGCACCAGCCCGGAATCTTCTCCCGTGGCTACCTGGAAGGCATTATTGACTGCTGTTTGCGGATTGAACCCGAAACAGCAGGGGCGTATCATAAGCAGTTTTTTATTCAAAACTCAGAATGGTTTTACGAATGATTTCCAGGGCCTGCATCAGTTGCGATTCTTTTATGACCAGGGGCGGTGCCAGGCGGATTATATGCCTGTGCGTAGGTTTGGCCAACACACCGTTTTTTGCCATGGCCATACAGATATCCCAGGCTTCCACCCCGTTTTTAGGGGTAATGACAATGGCGTTCAGCAATCCCTTGCCACGCACCAGTTCAATGCGGTCTGAAGGGATCGATCTCAGGAAATTTCTTGCTATTTCTCCCAGGTAAGTGGCTTTCTCGGCCAGTTTTTCGTCTTCCACCACATTGAGGGCTGCATGAGCCACCCTGCAGGCAAGCGGAAATCCTCCGAATGTTGAGCCGTGCTCTCCGGGTTTTATGGTGAGCATGATCTCGTCGTTTGAGAGAACGGCAGAGACAGGAAGCACGCCTCCCGAGATGGCCTTGCCCAGGATCAGGATATCGGGATGCACCCCTTCGTGATCACAGCAGATACGTTTGCCCGTGCGGGCAATGCCCGTCTGGACCTCATCCGCTACGAATAGCACATTGTGTTCCTTGCAAAGGTCATAGCACTTTTTGATATACCCCTCATCAGGGACCATGACCCCGGCTTCTCCCTGGATGGGTTCAACAAGGAATCCGGCAACGTGCGGGCCATATTCCCTGAGGACTTTCTCCAAAGCATCGGGATTGTTGTAAGGGATCTTGATAAAACCAGGGGTGAACGGACCGAATCCCTCATAGGCGGAGGAATCTGTGGAAAGGGAGATCACCGTGATCGTGCGGCCGTGAAAATTTCCTTCACAGCAAATGATTTTGGCTTCGTTCGCAGGAATGTTCTTTTTATCATACCCCCAGCGACGGGCCAGTTTCAAGGCTGTCTCAACGGCTTCGGCCCCGGTGTTCATGGTCAGAACCTTGTCGTATCCGAAAAAACGGGTGATATATTCTTCATAAGGTCCCAGGCTGTCGTTGTAAAAAGCACGGGATGTAAGGCATAACTGTTTGGCCTGATCTGTCAGGGCCTTCACAATCTTTGGGTGACAATGTCCTTGGTTCACAGCGGAATATGCCGAAAGAAAATCAAAATACTTTTTTCCTTCAATATCCCAGACATAGGGACCTTTGCCCTTGCTCAGGACAACCGGAAGCGGATGATAATTGTGCGCTCCGTATTCTTCTTCTAATGTGATATAATCTTGAGATTTCATGGTTGCGAAGATATGGAATTTTATTGCACTGTAAAAATTGAAAGTTATATTTACAGAGTGAAAATAATACTCAGCATATTGCCGGTTTTGCTGTTTCTTGTTTTCCTTTTTTTGATGGACAGTTTCAGGCTGGTGCATGAAAAACGGGTGGCACTGGCCATTGCCTGGGGATGTGTCTGTGCCCTGGTCAGCTACGTGATAAACACCCTGCTGATGGAAACATCCGGCAGGTCCTTTGACTTGTATTCCAGTTACCTGGCGCCAGCCATTGAAGAAACGCTCAAATCGGGGATCATTTTTTATTATATCAGCAAAAAGAAGATCGGGTTCATGATAGACGCTGCCATCTACGGCTTTGCGACAGGTGCAGGATTTGCCTTATGTGAAAACCTTTTTTATGTCTTCTCCCTGGAGGAAACCTCCCTGCTTACCTGGATAATCAGGGGTTTTGGCACAGCGGTGATGCACGGTGGGTGCACAGCGCTGTTTGCCATCATTTATCTTGCTGCAAAATCCAGGGACAAGATGGTGACAGCCATGCTCTTTGCGGGATTGGGCCTGGCCTATGTGGTCCACTCCCTGTTCAATCACTTTTATTTTCACCCCATAGTGCAGACCCTTGTGATAATCATTTCCCTTCCCGTGCTTTTTGTGGTAGTCTTCCGTTACAATGAAACCCTGCTCCGCAATTGGATGGAGCTGGAGCTGAGCAGCGAAGTGGAAATGCTGAAAATGATACGGCAGGGCAGGTTCTCGGGCACCAAGGCCGGAGAATACCTGGCTTCGCTCAAAGAGCGTTTTTCAGGGGAAGTGGTCCTGGATATGTATTGCTACCTGCAACTTTACATGGAATTATCGCTCAAAGCCAAGAGAAACATCATGCTCCGCGAGAGCGGCCTTCCCCTTCCGTCAGAAGAGGGAATAGTCGGGAAACTGGACGAGTTGAAAGCTTTACGCAAAACGATCGGACCGGTTGGAGAGCTGTCGCTATCACCCCTGATCAGGATGAATTATCGCGATATCTGGAAACTTAACCAACTTTCTGCACATTGAAGACTATTAATAATAGCGCAGGAAGCCCGGTGGAATTTAAAGAGGACGGACAAATCATTCGGGCAATCCTTGACGGCCAGACTGCACTGTACAGGTTGCTGGTGGAACGGTACCAGAACCCGGTCTTCAGGGTGATTTACAAAATTGTCAATAATCACGAAGAGGCCGGGGAACTGACACAGGATGTTTTTGTGAAAGCTTATGAATCGCTGCCAAAGTATGATCCCCGGTATAAGTTCTTCAGCTGGATCTACAGGATGGCAATCAACAGGGCACTACTGTGCCTGAGAACCAGAAAACCCTGTGTGGAAGCTGACAAGATCCCTGCGCATGAGAGATTGGCACAAAAAGAAGAGCCGTTTGACCTGGTTACCAAAAGTACCCTGATAGACAAGGCGGTAAACGAACTTGACAAAAAATACAAGACAGTGATCATGCTGAAGTATTTTGCCGGCCTATCCTATTCCGAAATTTCCGAAACCCTGGATATACCGGAAAAAACAATAAAATCACGGTTGTTTGACGCGCGGATGTTGTTAAAGGACAAGCTTGAAAAAAAACTGAAATATGTTGACTGAAAGGGACATATTACTCATACAGAATAAAGTGGACGGGATGCTCTCCCACCGCGAAGAAGATCAGTTTGCGGCCTTGCTTGAAGCATCACCCCAGGCTGTGGACCTTTACAGGAAACTGCTGGCCGTGCATGAAGAAATGTACAGCAGTGCTGCCCGTATCCCTGAGATAGATATAACAAAACAGGTTATGCGCCGTATAGAAGGCAAGACATTTCTCCACAAGCTCTTCACCGGCAGCGGCAGGGTATATGCCTTTGCTGCCGCCCTGGTGCTGTTTTTTGTACTGGGTATGCTTGCGGCCACGTATCTTGTTCCTTCACTCAGGAACCTTTCACAGGAGGAGCTTGCGGGAACGATGATGCGTAAAAAAACTTCCCTGTGGTCTTTCCATGATACAGGGATTGACATTGAAGTACAGCAACAGCAGGAGGGTGATCTGGTAATTTACAGGGCGTCTGTTTTTACCGCAGACAGTCTTAATGTGGAGTTTTCCTCACCCGGGGAGCCGGTGAACGTCAATTTGCTGAAAATAATAGATTTTGACGGACTGGCTCAAAAAATGGAAAATACGGACCATAAAATATCTTATATTTGCCAAGGTAATACGGTCTTTACACTGACCGACCCTCCCGATCGTTCTTCCCTTACGTTTTCTTTGGAAGGGAAACAAGCCTTCCACATGAAATTTCCACCAACTTTTTGACGACCATTGATTATTTATTATAGAAGACTACAAACACACACGACAATGAAAACAAAAAACAAATCCTCAATCGTATTGGTCCTGGCCGTTCTTGTGTCTCTTGCTGCTGGTTTTTTAGTGGGAATCCTGGTGGATATTCCAAAAACCGATAACACACAACTTGCCGGCACCATAGGCAGGGTGCAGAATTACAAGAACGTGAAGGTTACGGAGGAAGACATTGAACTCAAGAATGACCTGGTTTCGGACACGCTCATACTCAATGCCATTTCCACCTATTTCAATTACCATTATGTTGCCGCCGTGTCCCAGGGAGAAAAGATCCGGTATGCACTGGATGCCCTTGATAATCAAGACGCCTATAGGGAATATGCCGGCCTGCTGCTGCAGGAAGTGTCAGGTTATGGGACATTCCTGGAAAATGCCCGGCTTGATCTGCTCCAGGCCATAGCCGTGGTCACGAATCCTGCCGAGGTACACCCGGTAATGATGCGCAATACGATAGTGCAGGCAAACAATGTGATCTCCCAGATCAGTTACCGGAAACAATCGGTACTGAACCTGATAGACAACCTGGGCAGTTACCTGGAAAAGCAGGACAAGGAGGCCGATGCCACACTGGCATCTGTGCACGCGGTACTGAGCCTGGAACAGGTCACCAACGCCATGGCGCTGAATGACAAGATGGTGTTGAAATATTTCGAGAAGAAAAAAATATTCACAGAACAGATCCAGGGATCTTTTGGCTCGGAACTGCAGGGTCTCATTGTAGAAGATGCCCAGAGGCTGGGAATTGATCTTAACAATATTGACCCCATGGGAATAATTATCCTTAACGCAGAAAGCATTGGCAGCCATTTTGCCTTGAACAATATTGAGGTTGGTTCAATGATCAACAACATGAACGAGCTGGGGGTTTTTGGATCTGAGGCAGTTAGAAGCTCCAACGACTTGGGGAGCGTAGCGTTCATGAACCTGGAAAATCTTTCGCTTCAAATATTCGGGAGCTCGGAAAACCTGGAGGCTGTTCTTAATGCCCCCGACCTGGGGATGTTTAACAATATGCAGGAACTCGGATTCCTGAATGTAAACCAGTTGAATGTTGTAATGAGGGTGAGTGAATTGGGAGGGGTTATTGGAATCGGGCCAATAGGATATTAATGAAAATAAATTGAAAAAGTTCAAAGCCATCATATTATTAATGGTTGTAATTATCCCGGGCCCGCCCGGGATTTTGCGTGCACAGCTTATTAACAGCGTTAAAAAAGACAACCTGCACCTGGTCTATTTCGGTAACAGGTATTCCTATATAGTGCCGCATGTAAGACAGACTTACCTCAATGCCATGGATTTTCACAAGCGCTTCTGGTCTTACCGGGACACGACAACGTATGTTTTCCTTACGGACTTTGAAGATACAGGACATGGAGGAGCCATTGCCATGCCTTATAACCAGGTCATCCTGGGGATTGAGCCCTATAGTCTGGCATTCAGTATCATCCCTTCCAACGAACGGTTCCAATGGCTGTTCAACCATGAGCTGACACATATTGTACTCTCTGAAAAACCCAATACAAGGGACGCTAAATTTCGCAAATTCCTCCAGGGAAAGGTGATAAGGGCCGATGAGTACCCCATATCGGCCCTGTGGAGTTATTTTACCACCCCCCGCTGGTATGCCCCACGCTGGTACCACGAGGGGATAGCCTGCTTCATGGAAACCTGGATGTCAGGGGGATTCGGGAGGGCCATGGGTTTTTATGACGAGATGTACTTCCGCAGCATCATTGAAGGCAAGGAGGACCTCTATTCCCTGGTAGGGCTGGATACGGAAGGAACCACAGAGGATTTCCAGGTGGGAGCCAATTCCTATCTGTACGGCACCCGTTTTGTGACCTACCTGGCCTACCAATACGGGATAGACAAACTGAAGGACTTTTATATCCGTTCCGACAGTTCCCGGGCATTCTATGCAGGGCAGTTCCGGAAAATTTACGGACGCCCGGTCAGGGAGGTCTGGCAGGAGTGGATGGAATGGGAGCAGGATTATCAGCAGAAAACCATTGCCCGTATCGGGGAATTTCCACTGACAACCCTGCGCTCTCTTACCGAAGAACCTCTGGGCAGTGTTTCCAGGCCGGAATTCAACCCGGAGACCGGGAAAATCTATGCCGCCATCAACTATCCCGGCATTATTTCTCAAATTGCCGAGATAGACAGGACCACCGGCAGTATCCGGAAGGTGGCCACCCTGGATTCTCCCAAACTGTATTATACCACACACCTGGCTTACAATGCGGAGGACGAGAAGATCTATACTTCCGAACACAACAGCAATTACCGGAATTTGGTGGAAATCGACGTGAAGACGGGAAGCAAAAAGGTGCTGAACAAACTCACCCGGGCCGGTGACCTGGTCTTCAACCCGGCAGACAAGTCCTTGTGGGGGATCCAGAACGACAACGGATACTCCATACTGGTGAAGATGCCACCGCCATACGACAAGGCACTGCCTGTCTTTACTGTTCCTTTTGGTCGGATCCTACTGGATCCGGATATTTCCAATTCGGGAAAATTATTATGCGCTACCCTGTCGGGCATAAGAGGGGAACAGTCCCTGGTACTGTTTGATCTGGAAGCGCTGGATGCCGGCAAGAGCAGTATGGAAACCATAATGGAACTGGAAGACAACACACTTACGCAGTTCAGGTTTTCTGCCGATGACCGCTTTCTGATAGGAACGTCTTACTATACGGGTGTTTCCAACGTATGGAGGATAGGACTTGAAGACAGGAACATGGAATTGCTATCCAATTCGGCTACCGGGCTTTTTGCCCCAATCCAGGTGACGGAAGATTCACTGCTGGTGCTTGAATACGAAAGGGACGGGATGCGTCCCGGGATCATGCCCGTCACGGTTCTGGAAGACGCCAATGCCATCAGCTTCCTGGGCAACATGGTCCACCAGGCCCACCCCGAGGTGGAAGAGTGGTCCCTGCCCCCCGCCTCGGCCCTGGAAGGGGTCAACGATTCCATTATCGAGACACCCTACAGGCCCCTTAAAGAAATGAAGATCGCAGGGGCCTACCCCGACATTGCCGGTTTCAAGAATACCGTAGCCCTGGGGTACCGGCTCAACTGGCGGGACCCGGTGGGGATCAGCAATATCAACCTGTTCCTGGCGGTATCGCCATGGAGTTCCTATGGAATAGAACAAAAGTTCCATGCCATGCTGGAATGGAAATTCTGGAGCTGGCGCTTGAAAGCCAGTTATAACCCAACCCACTTCTACGATATTTTCGGACCCACAAAAAGAAGCAGGGCCGGTTATTCCATTGGCCTGGGATACCAACGGACTTTCATCCTGAAAGATCCCCTGAAGTATCATGTAGATGCTTCTGTTTTCACGTATGGCATGCTGGAAGTTCTTCCGGTTTACCAGGAGATTGCATCTCCCATAAGGAACATGCAGGCAGCCTCTGTCACCTTTGGTGTATCCAAGCTGCGCAAGACCCTGGGAGGTGTGGACGACGAGATGGGTTTCACCTGGGATATAAACGCCACCACCTACCTGGCACAAAAGAGATTCTACCCCTCCTTTGTTTCGGATCAAAGCGTGGGCTTCCTGATACCTTTCATCCGGAACACCAGTTTCTGGATACGCAACAGCGTGGGCATCTCGCTGGGTGATCGTGAATCCAGCTTATCCTATTTCTATTTTGGAGGATTCGGGAACAATTATGTGGACTGGCAGCCGTCCGAGCAATACCGCAATACATTGTCTTTTCCCGGGGCCCGTATAAACCAGTTGCCGGCCTATACGTATGTCAGGACAATGGGGGAACTTAACCTCATGCCCATCAGGCTACGCAATGTAGGCACCACGTGGCTGTATCCCACCTACATCAAACCTTCCCTATACGGGGCTCACCTGATGACCGGATTTGACCGCCGCCAGCAGACAGCTCATTTGTTCAACTGCGGCGGACAGATAGATATCCAGCTGGTCTTGTTTTCTTATCTCAAGACAACCTGGTCTTTCGGTTACGCTAAAATGTTCCGGGCAGGTGAAAAATCAACCAATCAATTCATGTTGTCACTAAAACTGCTTGGAAATTAGTTGCCCATGAAGAATAAGTTCCCGGCTCCGCTGGTCATTGTCTTTGTGCTTATTGTGGTTGCAGCCATGCTAACCTGGTTTTTGCCCGGTGGACAGTATGTTGAAGGGACATTTCAACCGGCAGACTCCCGTCCCCAGACGTGGCAGGTATTCACGGCTTTTTACAACGGGTTTGTCAGACAGGCTGGGATCATTGTATTCATTTTATGCGTGGGGGCTGCCTTCTGGGTAATCAATGCAACCCGGGCCATTGACAGCGGCATCCGGTCTTTTCTGGACAGCGCGGCCCGGCTGGAACGTTTCCCGCTGTTGCGCCGCATTGGGGTGAATAACCTGGTGATCGCCTCTGTGATGGTCCTTTTCAGTCTTTTTGGCGCAGTCTTCGGGATGAGTGAGGAAACAATAGCCTTTACAGCCCTGGTGGTTCCACTGGCCTTATCCATGGGTTATGATTCCATAACCGGGGTATGCATGGTTTACGTTGCGGCCCATGTGGGTTTTGCCGGAGCCTTCATGAATCCTTTCACCGTGGGCATTGCCCAGGATCTGTCGGACCTGCCCATATTTTCGGGCATGGGATACCGCCTGGTTTGCTGGGCCCTCCTGACAGCGGGAACCATTGTCTTTGTGCTGCGGTATGCCCATAAAGTGAAACGGGATCCAAAAGCCTCGCCCATATGGGAAGAGGACGCTTCCCGCAAAGTTGCCCATGAGGCCGGGGTGGACCTGTTAGCAGAATACCCTGCTGAAGGGGCAAAAACCACATGGACAGCCTGGATGGCTTTCTTCCTGGTGCTGGCCGCCCTGACCGCCTTTTCCGTTTCCTCTCCTTCCACCATGATAGCCTTGGGAGCCTGGAAGCTGAAAATCCCCGGGCTTCTTCCCGCCCTTACATTTCTGTACGCTGCAGGAGGGTTGAAAATCCTTACGGGAAAGGACAAACAGGAGAATCCTGCCCGCCTTGTCCGTCATTTTGTGCTATTCGCTGTTCTTTTCCTGCTGGTTGGCGTCTTGGGCTACAACTGGTATATAAACGAGATTGCCGGTCTTTTCCTTGCCCTGGGGATACTGAGCGGAATGGCAGCCGGCTACAGGGCAAACACCATTGCGCAACAGTTGACAGAAGGCGCCAGGGACATCCTGGGAGCAGCGCTGATCGTGGGATTGGCTGCCGGGATTGTTGAGATCCTGGAACAGGGAAGGATCATGGACAGGATACTTTTTGCCATGGCCGGAGGCCTGGAATCTGTCGGACGGACGGGTTCGCTGCAGGTCATGTACTTGATCCAGACGGCCATCAACATGCTCATTCCCTCGGCCTCGGCCAAAGCGGCCATGACTATGCCCATCATGGCGCCTTTCAGTGACCTGGTGGGGGTCTCGCGACAGGCCACGGTGCTGGCTTTCCAGTTCGGGGATGGATTTACCAATATGATCACGCCCATATCCGGGGTGCTGATGGCTGTACTGGGGGTTGCGCGCATTCCCTATACCCGGTGGGCCAGGTGGGTCTGGCGCTTTATCCTGGGACTGATAGTGACCGGAGCGTTGCTGCTGCTTCCCACACTTTTCATCTGGAAGTAACGTTGCTCCCGGAAGGACGGCTGTCCTGCCTTCGTCGACGGGATTGGTTTAACCGCCCCTGAATGCAGGGAGTCCTTGTCTGTGGAAGTCGTTGAGTATGGCCCGGACTTGTTTTTCCGGCGGGGAGGAGAAGTTCCCCTGGAAAGGAGCCCTGCCCCGCAGGATCCGGGACCTTTTTTCTTTTCCGTAGTCGTGGTAGGGGAGCAAGTGGATGGTGGTCAGATTGCCCGCGCGTTGCAGCTCCAGGGCGAAGGCTGCCATGGCCTCCAGTTCGGTTTTTGTGTCGTTTACCCCGGGGATGAGGGGGATGCGCAGGGCAAAGGGTACCCTGGAATGGGCGACGGTACGCAGGTTGCTGTGGATAAGGGCGTTATCGGCCCCGGTGTATTGTTTATGCAGGGCAGGATTCATCGCCTTGAGGTCCGCAAGGAACAGGTCTGTGTATGGGATCACTTGTTGGACAACTTTTTCCGGGGTGTAGAGGCAAGTATCCACGGCCGTGTGGATGTTGTTTTCCTTACAGGCGGCAAGCAGGCTCACCAGAAATTCCGGCTGCATGAGGGGTTCACCCCCTGTGCAGGTAATCCCGCCCCCGGAGCGGTCAAAGAATAATTTTTCCCGCAGGGCAAGTTCCAGTATTTCGCCTGTTTCCATGCACTTACCACACGTTTCCAGGGCCCCGGACGGGCAGGCATCGGGCAGGGTGTGATCCTGGCAGGCCCCACATGACAGGCAACGGGTACGATTGAACATGACCACAGGCTCCGGGTCTTGTCCCTCGGGATTATGGCACCACTGGCAGTGTAACGGGCAGCCCTTGAAGAACACATTCAGGCGTATGCCCGGCCCGTCATGTATGGCGTAGCGTCTGATATCAAAAATGCAACCTTTGGATGTCATGGATTCAGAAACCCTCATTCAGGGTACGGGTGATGATGTCTTCCTGCAGGGAAGGAGCCAGGTGGTTGAAGTAGTCACTGTATCCGGCAACCCTTACCATCAGGTCCCGGTAGCGTTCCGGTTCTTTTTGCGCAGCCAGCAGGGTTTTGGTGTCCACCACGTTGAACTGGATGTGGTGGCCTCCCAGTTCGAAGTAGCAACGGATCAGGTCACCCAGTTTTTTCCTTTCTTCAGCTGTTTTGAGCATAGACGGGGCAAAACGCTGGTTCAGCAGGGTGCCGCCGGAAAGCGACTGGTCCAGTTTTCCCAGGGAGTGCGCAACAGCCGTGGGACCTTTGGTATCTGCCCCCTGGGACGGGGAGGTGCCGTCCGAGAGCGGTTTCCCTGCCTTGCGGCCGTTGGGCAACGCCCCGGTTATGGTCCCGAAGTACACATGGCAGGTGGTGGAGAGCATGTCCATGTGATGGACTCCTCCCCGGGCATTGGGCTTTCCTTCAATCAGCCGGAACAGGTCATCGTAAACACGCACCGCCAGGTCGTCTGCATAGTCCAGGTCGTTGCCGAAGAACGGGGTTTTATTCAGAATGAACTGGCGCATTGGTTCCTCCCCTTCAAAATTGCAGGACATGGCCCGGAGCATCTGTTCCATGGTCCATTTCTTATCTTCGAAGACATGCTTCTTCAGGCTGGCCAGGCTGTCTGCAATGCTGCCCAGGCCCGTGCACTGGATGTAGGAGGTGTTGTAACGCGGGCCCCCGTCGTAATAATCCCTTCCTTTTTGAATGCAGTCGTCTATGAGAACGGAGAGGAACGGGGCCGGTGTCCCAGTTGCCGTCAATTTTTCGATGAGCAGGTTCACCCGTATTTTTGTATCTATGATGTACCGGAGTTGTTCCAGGAAAGCCTGGTATAATTCTTCAAAATCCCTGAAACCGGTGGCCGGGCCTGTCTGCAGTGAAACCTGCCGGCCCAGGACCGGGTCCACGCCGTTATACAGCGTGATTTCCAGCACCTTGGCTACATTCAGGTACCCGGTAAGCAAATAGGCCTCTTTACCGAAAGCACCCACTTCCACGCAACCGCTGCAGCCTCCTTCACAGGCATCCGGCAAGGTTTTTCCCTGGCGCAGAAGCTCCCGTATATACACATCTGGATTGAACACGGAAGGGTAACCGTATCCTTTGCCTATGACCCGGGTGCTTGCCGCGACAAAGCGTTCCGGTGTGCAGGAGGCAATATGGACAGAGAGGCCCGGTTGGAGCAGGTGAAGCTCTTCCAGCGTGTCCAGGGCAATGTAGGAAACAGGGCTTACGGCATCTGTCCCGTCGGGTCGCAGACCGCCGATATTGATATTGGTAAAGTCGTTGTAGGTCCCGCTTTCCTTTGCGGTAACGCCCACCTTGGGAGGGGCGGGGTGGTTGTTCACCTTTATGAAAAGGCAGGCCATCAGTTCCCGGGCAAAGGTGTCGGATAACGTCCCTGCCTGTGTTTCCTTCAGATAGAAAGGTTCCAGGTGCTGGTCCAGGTGTCCGGGATTCATGGCATCCCAGCCGTTCAGTTCCATGATCGTGCCCAGGTGTACGAACCAGTAGGCCTGTATGGCTTCATGGTAGGTTTGTGGGGCAAGGGCGGGCACGCGCCGGCATATGCGTGCGATTTCTTCCAGTTCAGCTGCCCTGCCGTTGTTACCTTCCGAGCGACAGGCTACAGCCATTTCCTCTGCCAGTGCTGCGTGGCGCTCTGCGAAAACAACAATGGCCTGACAGGCAATATCCATGGCCTGGAGCATGTCTTTCCGGCTGTGTGCCGGGGTACCTGCTGCCGCATCTGCACCTGCTTCCCCTGCCGGGGTGTCCGCTTCCGGTCCGGCCGCAGCCAGCGCCTCGGCAATCCGCTCCCTGAAAGCGAGCATCCCGGTATGGTAAATCTTTCCATCCAGGGCGGTATGGCCGTAAGCCCGCTGCTCGGCAAATTCCGTAAAAAGTCCGCTTTCATACAACAGCTTCCAATCCCTGGGAAGGATGGAAAAGAGTTTGTCCCTTTGTGTCCTGCCTTCCCAGAAAGGAATGATCTCTTCCTTGTAGATCCTGATGTCTTCCCCGGTCACGGTATAGTGCTGCAGCTCCCTGGCATTCAAGGTCTTCAGGTCCTCTATAGTGTGACACGTAAGTTCGGGATAGGTTGAGACAGCCCTGGGCCGCGGGCCGCGTTCACCCACTATCAGTTCTTCATCTCCAATGTATATGGATTGTTTAAGGCATAATTCCCTGAAACATAAAGCCCGTAGAACAGGTGTCGGGTATCGGTCCTGGTTTTCACGGTAAAAACGGGTTACGATCTGTGCCCTTTCAACACTTAGGGAAGGAGGTGTCTGGTAAGATGCCTGGCGGAGCCTGGCTATGCGCTGACTGATGGAATCTCCCGGAATGCTTGATTTCATGAGTGTAAAAGTAGAAGATATTTTTTTAATTCAGAAAAATAATCCTATCTTTGCAACCCGTTTTACGTACAAGAAAAATACATAAAGCAAAGATTAACAACACATTATGCCAACAATTCAACAATTAGTCCGTAAAGGAAGGGAACGTGTGATAGAAAAAAGCAAATCGCGCGCTTTGGACGCCTGTCCTCAGAAACGCGGCGTTTGTGTACGTGTCTATACCACCACCCCTAAAAAACCGAACTCTGCCATGCGTAAGGTTGCCAGGGTACGGCTGACCAATCAGAAAGAGGTCAATGCCTATATCCCCGGAGAAGGACACAACCTTCAGGAGCACTCCATTGTACTGGTGCGCGGAGGACGTGTAAAGGACCTGCCAGGTGTTCGCTATCATGTGCTCAGAGGCGCTTTGGAAACCTCTGGTGTGGAAGGCAGAACACAATCCCGTTCGCTGTATGGAGCAAAACGCCCCAAAGCGAAAAAATAACCATTAATTGATTAACACCAATGAGAAAAACACAGCCTAAAAAGAGGATTCTACTTCCTGATCCCAAGTTCAACGACGTGCTGGTTACACGTTTTGTGAACAATTTGATGCTTCAGGGGAAGAAGAGTATTGCCTACGGTATTTTTTACGATGCATTGGATATCGTGGGTGAGAAAATGAAAGATTCTGAGAAGGCTCCTTTAGACATTTGGAAAAAAGCGTTGGAAAACATCACCCCGCAAGTGGAAGTAAAAAGCCGCCGCGTGGGAGGAGCCAACTTCCAGGTGCCTACAGAAGTGCGTCCTGAGCGGAAGATTTCATTAAGCATGAAAAACATGATCATTTACGCCCGCAAACGTTCAGCGCATTCCATGGCCGAAAAACTGGCCGCCGAAATCATAGCTGCCTACAACAGCGAAGGTGCCGCGTTCAAGCGTAAAGAAGACATGCACAAGATGGCAGAAGCCAACAAGGCTTTTGCTCATTTCCGCTTCTAGACAGGGAGTGTCTTTTAGCACCTGAAAATGTCAAGAGATTTACAATATACAAGGAATATTGGCATCATGGCCCACATAGATGCCGGTAAGACCACCACATCGGAACGTATTCTCTATTATACGGGTAAGACCCATAAAATGGGGGAAGTTCATGAGGGGGCTGCCACTATGGACTGGATGGTTCAGGAGCAGGAACGGGGCATCACCATCACCTCGGCTGCTACCACAGCGTTTTGGAACACCTGTGGGAACAAATACCAGATCAACATCATAGACACCCCCGGCCATGTGGATTTTACCGTTGAAGTGGAACGTTCCCTGCGTGTGCTTGACGGCGCCGTGGCAACGTTCTGTGCAGTGGGACGTGTGCAGCCCCAGACAGAGACAGTCTGGCGGCAGGCAGACAAATACCGGATCCCCCGCCTGGCTTATGTCAACAAAATGGACCGGGTGGGAGCCGATTTCCTTGCTGTTGTGGACGAGATACATCACAAACTGGGTGCGAACGCCATTCCTATAAGCCTTCCCATTGGGACAGAAGAAACATACAAGGGCATTGTTGACCTGATCTCCCTCAAAGCTTATATTTACAATAGCGATAGCAAAGAGCTGATCAATTACAGGGAAATCGAAATTCCTTCATCCATGAGGGAGGAGGTTGAGTACTGGAGGGGGAAACTCATAGAAGCCGCTGCGGAATTTGATGATTCCCTGATGGAAAAATTCTTTGACAATCCCGGATCCATAGAAAAGGAAGAAGTCAAAAGCGCCCTGCGCAAGGCTACCCTGGCCATGAAAATTGTTCCTGTCACCAGTGGTTCTTCACTCAAGAACAAAGGGATACAATTCCTGCTGGATGCCATCTGTCAATACCTTCCCTCTCCCATGGATATAGACGATGTTACGGGCGTCAATCCCTACACCCAAAAGACCGAGAAAAGAGCGCCTTCTTCCGAAGAGCCTTTCTGCGGGCTGGTATTCAAGATTGCAACCGATCCCTATGTAGGCAGGCTGGCTTATGTAAGAGCCTATTCCGGAATACTGGAATCCGGGAAGACAGTGCTTAACGTTCGTACCGGGAAACGTGAGCGCGTAACCCGTCTGTACCAGATGCACTCCAACAAACAGAACCCCATAGAGGTCCTTGAGGCAGGGGATATTGGCAGCGCTATCGGATTCAGGGATTTACGCACCGGAGACACCATTTGTACCGACAAGAATCCCATTATGCTGGAAGCCATTACCTTTCCGGATCCAGTCATTGGACTGGCTGTGGAACCAAAAACGCAGAAAGACCTGGATAAACTGGGCATAGCCCTTTCCAAACTTGCCGAGGAGGATCCCACTTTTACCGTCCGTACCGATGTCGAAACCGGCCAGACCATCATCAGCGGGATGGGCGAACTGCACCTGGAGATCATTGTTGACCGGCTCAAACGGGAATTCGGCGTGGAGATCAACCAGGGTGCCCCACAGGTCAACTACCGGGAAACCATCCTGGGAACCGTCTCGCACCGGGAAGTTTTCAAAAAACAAACCGGCGGACGCGGAAAATTTGCCGATATCGCCTTTACCCTGGAACCGGCCGATCCCGGTGTTACAGGACTGCAATTCGTTGATCAGGTCAAGGGCGGGAACATACCCAGGGAATTCATTCCTGCCGTGGAGAAAGGATTCAAAGCTGCCATGGAAAACGGCGTGCTGGCCGGATATCCGGTCACGGCAATGAAAGTGACCCTAACAGACGGTTCTTACCACACTGTGGACTCAGATACCCTGTCCTTCGAGATCTGTGCCCGCCAGGCCTTCCGCAAAGCGGCCCCCAAGGCACAACCTGCCCTGCTTGAACCCATCATGTCACTGGAAGTCGTTACACCCGAGGAATACATGGGAGACATCATAGGCGACATAAACAAACGCCGCGGTCAGGTCAACGATATGGACACCAAAGGAAACGCCCGGATCATCAAGGCAAAGGTTCCTTTGGCAGAACAATTCGGTTATATCACTACCTTGCGGACGCTTTCCTCGGGCCGTGCCACCAGCTCCATGGAATTTTTCCAGTTCGAGGAATTGCCTGCAAACCTGGCCAGGGAGGTCATGGAAAAGACCGGATGGGCAAAAGGATTTCATGCATCTAGTGTTGAATTTTAATATACTTGGTTAATAATTATTACAATGAGCCAAAAGATCAGAATCAAATTAAAATCTTACGATCACATGCTGGTAGACAAGTCTGCCGATAAGATCGTAAAAACAGTCAAAGCAACCGGCGCTGTAGTGAGCGGTCCCATTCCCCTGCCCACCAACAAGAAGATCTTCACGGTCAACCGCGCCACTTTTGTGAACAAAAAAGCCCGGGAGCAATTTGAATTGAACTCTTTCCGCCGTCTGCTGGATATTTACAGCTCCACACCCAAGACGGTAGACGCCCTCATGAAACTGGAACTGCCCAGTGGCGTTGAGGTTGAAATCAAGGTCTGACGCGTTACGTTCTTTGATCGGGATTTTACATTAACATACCTTTCGTGTATATTTGTACACGAAAAGGGGGCCCATAGCTCAGTCGGTTAGTAGCACCTGACTCATAATCAGGGGGTCGCTGGTTCAAGTCCAGCTGGGCCCACGAATTGAAAGGCACTTGCGCATTGCGCAGGTATTTTTTTTTGCGCAGCGGGCGCGTTGCGCAGCGGGCGTGCGCAGCGGGCGTGCGCAGGCAAACCCGGTTTGCCGCGCAAGAAGATTTTTGAGATTTTCAAATGTCTGATATTCTGCTATTTATTTTTTGCAAATTTGGCGTTGCGCAGTAAACCGGGTTTGCCTGAAAAGCCCACTGCGAGAATTAAGAGCCCAACGGAAACCATCACGTGCTAGCCCAGAGAGCCTATCATTACACCGCTCCGGTCATACAGGGAATGATTCATGGCCCATGCCATCTGGCAGTACATCAGGGGATAGTGAGTGATGTAAAGCGGGAAAGAGATGTCACCAAAAAACCTGCAGACCTTTGGGCCGATCTTTTCGGTTATTGTGCTGCCGGCCCCCATGGCCACGATCAGTGGAAACAGTACCAGTATGGCAAGCGCGTTATACCATCCGTTCAGGCTTCCGGGCGTTCCCTTGATTCCGCCGGGGATATAGGGCATGGCGAGGATGGCCGCCACAAGAACAGCGCACCACCAGAAGCCACCTTTTACCTTTATGTGAGCATGGAACCGGGAAAGGAGAAGCCCGCAGAAGAACGGGAAAAGGAGTCTGGTCAGGCCGATGTATGCCTGCTGCGGTTGATAAACGTTCCAGCCTCCGATTACGGTATTGGCGTTCTCGCCCCAGCCACGCACGTCAAACCAGCCGCCGCCGGCAACGGGTAGGAGTGTCATGCCGATAACCGCAACCAAAATGGCTTTCCACCACGGCGTTTGGGCAATAGCCGGAAACATGACGCTATCCTGCAAAAAGAACAGCAGCAACCCGAACAGCCCCTGACAAGTAGTTTACAGAGTTTGATTTTGCCCAATTAGCTGGGAGCAGATCTTCCATGTTGCCTTTTCCGGTACTGTACAAGTAGATTTTGGAAAGAACATCTTCCAGCCACTGTTCGGGGTTCACACCGGCTGCTTTACAGGAGCCCAGAAGCGAGTAGACCATGGAAGCCCTTACGGCTGCATCGCCGTTTCCACAGAACAGATATTTTTTCCTTCCCAAAACCAACGGACGAATGGCGTTTTCAATCAGATTATCCAAAAGTTTGTATAATCTGATGGAAAGCAACTAACGACAGTGTTACCAACTCAAGTAGTTTTACAGGCCTTCCAGGTGGGTTCCGTAACAGTGGGGGGCATAAGTACCTATAATACCGAAGATGGTTATTGGTGGAGTTCTACCCTGTACAGTTCAAAAGCCTGCTACCGGGGCCTGTTTTATACTCACGCCAAAGTGCACGGAAACTACGGCTCAAAAGCCTTTGGTTTTTACGTACGTTGCTTTAAGGATTAATTGTGCCCCAGACTCCATTTGCCGGCTACACCCATAACGACGGCCAGTATCAGGAACAGGCCTATGTTGCCGGCAAGAAAGGCGTAGTCATTCAAGGTGAGCAATACGTAAATGAAAGCGTAGAGCAACAAAAGCAGGCTAAAAACCAGCCAGGGTGTTTTTGTGTCTTTGATAACCAATGCGGTGAAAACAGAGATCAAAACAATGGTGGCTCCGGAGGCTATTAAGTAAGCGGCGTTGAAGCCCAGTTGTTCACTTAAGGCGGTTAACAGGGAGAAGAAGAGGACCAGGGCCAGTGATACCAATACGTAGTGAATGACAGGGATGGTTTTTTTGCCTCGGATCTCTATGAAAAGAAACACCAGGAAGGTAAGGACAATAAAAAGTATCCCGTACCGGGCACTTCTCCAGGACTTCTGGTAATGATCCACCGGTTGTACCAGGTTCACCCCAAAGGCGCTTTCTTCCGGTTGAAATGCGTTGCCGATCCAATCCTGGGGAAAGTTCCGGTTCAGGTGGGTGACCTCCCAGTCTGCGGTGAACCCGCTTCTGTCCACAACCCGGGTAACAGGGAGGAAACTCCCGCAAAATCCAGGCGAGTTCCACACGGAACGTAAACTGACATTGGTGTTTTTCCCGAGAGGTGTCAGCTTCAGGGTATTTGACCCGGCCAGGTCGATGTTCAGGTCAAAGGCCACCGTGCTGCCCGGCTTAAGCTCCAACCCGGCAAAAGAAATACCCGAAGTAAAGACATCCTGATCTTTTACTCCCGGCTCTGCACTAAGGGTTCGTGTCCCGGCTTGCATCGCGATTTCTCCTTTCAACCCCCTGTTGTCAGAAATGCCGACTGTGAAATATGCCTGGTTCCAGAGCACCTCGGCACCCGGTGAAGCGGATTCGGCGGGAACCGTAAAAGCTCCCTTGATTTTTAGATTGGCGTCGTATACTACAGACTGGTAAATACTCCGGTACCTGATCCCGGGAAGGATTTCCCCTTCAATAATCATTTCTGCCGGCAGAATGTGCCAGATCTGCGTGATGGTTTTAGCCTGGTCCTCGGGAGAAACCGAACGAACCGGAATATTAAGCACAGGCCCCGTAAAACATTGGCTGTTAGCCCATTCATTGGATATTTCTTCCTGCACTTTTTCTGCATTGGCTTTCCTTTCCTCTATGATATCCTTGATCATTTGCAAAGGAATGAGTAAGAACAATGACAAAACGGCCAGCAGGGCAATTTTTAAAGTAAGGGAATTAACCCATTTTCCCTGGTTGGTGATTTCAATTTTCATGATTTATTATATTTAAAGTTCTTTGCGTCACAAAGTATAAGGGTAAAAATTTTTAGGGTTCCCGGATTAGATTTTCCAAAGCCGAGAGGTGCTCACTGAAAGCGGTGCGTCCTTTTTCCGTTACCGAATAGCTTGTATTGGGCTTACGGTCAATGAATTGTTTTTCCACTACGATCATGCCTTCCTTTTCCAAAGCCTTCAGGTGGCTGGCCAGATTTCCGTCTGTCAGATCCAGCGTCTCTTTCAGGCTGTTAAAATCATACGTTTCATTAACCGTCAAAACCGACATGATCCCCAGTCTGACCCGGCTTTCAAAAATTTTATTCAGGTTTGCTATAAGGTCTTTCATTTTCCGTATTTCCCGTACATAACCAATCCATATACTATGTGCAACAAACCAAATCCTACGGACCATCCAATAAGCCACAGATTCGGAAATATTGTAACAATAAGCCCTGTCACGATTTCAAATAAGCCCAGGAAAAAGATTTCTCCCAGGGTGAATTTAGAGGCATTGACCAGTGCCAGGCCATAAAAGATCAGGAATACAGGCATCACCATTTGCAGGTTTCCCTGCAGGAGGAATATTAGTGCCAGCACACCGCCTGTTACCAGGGGAATGAACAGGTTCAACAACATTTTCCGGGAGACAGGCGTCCAGAAATGTTTTTTGTCTCGCCTGGCTTTTTTAAGGGATAAAAAATAGGCAGACGATAGTGAAATCACAAGCACTATGAGGGCAACACCGGCCAGAGACCATGTTTGATCAATGAACAACCAGGCCAGAAGAGCTCCGGCAAGGGCAGTGACTCCGGCTATTACCCCGGACAAGCCGCTAAGCGATAGAAACCGTGTAGATTCCTCCATCAGCTTTCTGATGGCTTTTATATCCTCGTGTGTATTGGGTTCGTTTTTCATAATAAAAAAGTACTTTGTAGTGCAAAGTTAATAAAAGTTTTCAATTATGGTGCAGGTGACCAAAAAATCATTCTCTTTTTTTAAGCCGAGGCTGCAGCCCTTCCTTGCTGGCGGTCGCTTGACTGCTAAGAATGGAGCGCTTTTTTCTTAAGCCGAGGCTTAAACTGTTTGTCACAAGCAGCCGCTTCCACCACAAGATAGGGAAGCCTGTTTCTTTTTGCCGAGGCTTCCCAACCCTTGTGATGGCAGCGATTTTTCCGTTATGCATATTGCTGCCCCATTTGCCGTCCAGTGGTCTTTTAAGGCGGATTATTCAAGGCGGTGCGCCAAAGGCCTTTGGCGCTTATAATATGCTGCTCCGCAGCACCAATCATTGTTCCCGGTTGCTTTGAGGGAGGTGGTAAGTAACAATTATGTTACAAAAACGCATAACAGACAGTATGTGTGCGTGTTATAAGCGTGTTCGCGTTTTTTCACAACTTACTACCTCCCTGGATTTCAGCGCTATTGTTGGGAGGTGGTAAGTAACAACTATGTTACAAAAACGCATAACGCGTTGTTTACGTGTGCATTAGGTGCATGTCTGCGTTTTTCATCATTTACCACCTCCCCCTGTTTTTGCGGTTTTTCGGTGTTTTTGGGGAAAGGTGGTAAGTAGTTATTATATCATAAAAACCCGTATATCGCTATTATGTTGTATGTTACGAGCGTTTCCGCCTTTTCGGTTACTTACTACCCTCCCTGGATTTCATCGGTTTTGCAGGTAGGTGGTAAGTAACAACTGTGTTACAAAAGCACATAACGGCCTGTATACGTGTGCATTAAAGGCAAACGTGAATTTCTCACAACTTACCACCTCCCTGTCAACCCAAACTCCAAAAAGGATTAAGATCTGGTTGGTAAACAAAATCCAGGGATAACCTGACTTAAGTCAACAATTTTCAGGAATGAGACATTCCGTACATAAAAAGGGGCGTTTTTGTGGATGGAATTCAGCAGGGGACCAAAGGAGGTTCCACCTCCTTTGTCTGGCGGGTGCTGTTGCTACGAGCTAATGTGTGCGAGGCACTTATCTCTGTCTCTGACACCACCTGGAACGGCGAGCCTCGGTGTACCCCAAAAGCTCGCCGTTCCAGGTGGTGTCAGAGACAATAGGCAGCATAACAGGGGCAATCTCGGCACTAAAAGGGTTCCCGGTACGTTGTGATGGCAGCGACCTAATACTGGAGCAGGAGGTTGTATTTGTTCTGAAAATCCTAAGAGGTTGTCTTTCAGAGTGGTGCGCTAAAAGCTATTGACGCCAATAATAGGCTGCGTAGCAGCACTTTCCTGATTTGCTGCAAGTCTGCCATTGAGTAGCATTATTGCACATATGACTGTCCGGTGGTCTTCAAGGTAGTGCGACAAACGCATTTGATGCATAATAGTGGAGGCAACTACTTTTTATTCACCACCATTTAACTAAATTTGTTACAATGATTTCATTGGATATACAGAGGGAAGATCAGCAGGATCAAAGGGTATTGCTTCACTGTTCTGGGCGGCTGGATGCTACCAGTACCGATCATCTGACAGATTACATGGAGCGGTTGGTGCGGGAAGGAAAATACCAGGTAGCACTGGATCTGTCCAGGATTGAATACATGAGTTCTGCAGGAATCCGGGCATTGGTCGTCCAGCATAAGAACCTGCAGTCGCTGAATGGTCATTTCTATATCATAAGATCTTCTGACAATGTGGCCCAGGTGCTGGCAATGGTGGGCATGAGCGACATGTTTAGCCCGCCGGACCAGAAGGCCGCCCCGGCAAAGGAAGAAATACAGGATTACATAACCGAAGAAGACGGATACGTTTTCCGGATGCAGGAGCTTGACAAACAAGCATCCACAAAGGTGACCTGCAGCGGGGAGCCTCAAAGGATCGCGGACGGGGATTATAGGCAAGAGGATACAAGGATCATTGCCTCGGCCCGGGGTAAATTTGCGCTGGGGCTGGGAGCCATCGGGGAATCGTTCCCGGAGTGCAGCGGGCGGTTTGGAGAATACCTGCTCCTGAATGGGATGGCGGCTTACCTGCCTGCGGACGGGTCCAAAAAGCCGGACTACATGATAAGCCATGGAAAGCTTGTTGCGCGGCTTACCGAGGTGTACGGCCTTCATTTTTCGGGGCCTTTTTCATACCGGGTGGTGTTTGAGCCGGGGCAGGAAGCACGCGGCCTGGAGCTTTCCCCCCTGGCACGCCTTATTTCCCGCCTGACCGGCTACCACGCCTGGGCCTTCGTGATGATTGCCGAGAGTGCCGGACTGATAGGCACTTCGCTCAATCTTTCACCGGTTGGAGGAAGGTCATTGTTTTCTTATCCCGGGGTGAAGGATGCTGTGCGTTTTACCACGGAACCTGCCCACCTTAGGATGCAGACCGTCTCTGCAGGGATCGTATCCGGGGCGGCTGAAGGAGATCCTGGATCTGCCGGTGCTCCCGGGGCTGAAGGAGTTCCCGGGACTTCCAGTGTTCCCGGGACTTCCAGTGTTCCCGGGCCTGAAGGAGCTCCCGGACCTGAAAATGCTCCCGGATCTGCCGGTGTTCCCGGTGATTCCGGAGCGGCGTGCAGGGATTTTCTACGGCCCATGAAGGACAACACGTTGCGGGCGCACATCCATACGGCGGTATTCTCGTATATTCCCTTGAAGAAAAATGATCCTTCACCGGATGATACCATAAGCCATTTGCTGGAGCACGCCAGGCTGACAGACATCCTGCATTTGCTCTGCGATGACCGTCCCCTTTCGGGTCTGGGAGAAAGTGCTTTCCTGCAGGGGGTGTGCTGGGTCGTTCCCGTGGAAAAGTTTGTCAATGACCAATAAATAGATATGTCCATTCTGATTACATCCATGATCTTTGGCCTGATACTGTCTTTCCTGGCATTGGGGGTCTTTATCAGTTTCCGTGTGTTCGACTTTCCCGATATTACGGTTGAAGGGTCTTTTACCACAGGGGCAGCCCTGGCGGCACTGCTTATTGTGAGTGGATGCGATCCAATGTTGTCCTGCCTGGTCTCTTTTGCTGCGGGAATGGTATCCGGTGCGCTCACCGGACTCATACACACCCGTTTCAGGATCAATCCGCTGCTTTCGGGAATATTGGTTATGACGGCACTCTACTCTGTGAATCTTCATGTTATGGGAAGAAGCAATTTGCCCATGCCCGGGGCAGTGACCCTGTTCAGCGGATTGGAAAAGATTTCGCAACAGCTCTTCGGGCAGGGGAGCAAGGTTCTCCTGCTGGGCTGGAGTGTAGACATTAAAGATGTAGTCATCCTGGTTACCTTATTAGTTGCTGTATCGCTGACCGGTTTTGTTTTACGCTGGTTTTTGAGGACCAACCTGGGGACCGCTATGCGGGCCACCGGGGACAATGATCAGATGATCAGGGCATTGGGTGTAAACACCAAATGGATGATCGTGTTTGGGATTGCCCTTGCCAATGGTTTTGTAGCCCTGTCGGGCGCGCTGATGGCGCAATTCCAAGGATTTGCCGATGTCCAGATGGGCATTGGCATGATGGTCTGGGGACTGGCCAGTGTGATCATCGGCGAGGTTGTGGTTGGCCGGACAAGCGTGGGGTATGTGATTTTCGGGGCGGTTCTGGGGTCTGTCCTGTTCCGGCTGCTGGTGGCCATAGCCCTGCGTCTTGGCATGAATCCCAACGATCTTAAGATCATTACGGCGGCATTCGTCTTTATTGCGCTCATTTTGCCCGGGCTCATGAAACGCAGGAAAAGTTTGTGGGGGAGAAAGAAATATGCTTGAGCTCTATAATATAAAAAAAACCTTCCATTCCGGAACGGTACATGAGGTCAGGGCGCTGAATGGGGTTTCCCTGACGCTGGAGAAAGGGAGTTTTGTCTGTGTGCTGGGGAGCAACGGATCGGGGAAATCGACCCTGCTGAACGCGATAGCCGGTACTTTTCCGGTAGACGAAGGGACTATTCGCCTGGATGGTACAGACATCACTGCCTGGCCAGAGCACAAAAGGGCACGTCACATGGGACGTGTTTTCCAAAATCCGCTGAGCGGGACAGCCCCCAACATGACCATAAGCGAAAATATTTCGCTGGCTCTCAGGCGTGGAAAGCCCCGGGGTCTTGGCCCGGGCATCTCGCACGGAAAGAAAGAGGAGTACAGGCAGATGGTCCGGCCGCTGAACATGGATCTGGAAGAACGGCTGGACAATCCCATAGGGAAGCTTTCCGGAGGCCAGCGACAGGCACTCACGCTTTTGATGGCCTCGGCGTTACAGCCAAAACTGCTACTGCTGGATGAACATACTGCGGCCCTGGATCCCAAAACGGCTGCTCGGGTGACGGAAATCACCCAAATGATCATCACCAGGGACTCGCTGACTACCCTTATGGTGACTCATTCCATGCATCAGGCCGTACACATGGGAGACCGCCTTATCATGATGCATCAGGGGCGTGTGGCCTATGATTTCAAAGGGGAGGACAAGAAAAGGCTCAAGGTCAATGACCTGCTGGCCCTGTTTGACGACCTGCGCCGCAAGGATGCCATTGACCCGGGAGTGGCTGCTTTATTGAGTAACAATTACGTATAATGAAAAGCATAAGTAAAAGCCTGTTCATCCTGTTCCTGGTTGCCGGGGTTTTGTTGTTGCTGGATTTGGGAAACCGGGAAAAAGGCAAAAAGGATGCATTGAAGATCGCGGTTTTCAAAATGACCACACGTCCCTCGCTTGATGACACAGAGGATGGGGTTTTCGAGGCTTTGTCCCAAAGAGGATACATAGACGGCCAGGGCTGCACCATACAACGTTTTTCGGCCGACGGGGATATGGTAACTGCCAATGCTATTGCGCAAAACATAGTGAGCAGCCGGTTTGACATGGTTGTGACCATCAGTACGCCGGCACTGCAGGTAATGGCCAATGCCAACAAAAAAGGGGACGTGTTGCATGTTTTCTGCACGGTCACCGATCCGTATGTTTCCGGAGTAGGGATAACAGGCACTCAACCGGACCAGCACCCGCCGCACCTTGTGGGGATAGGCACATTCCAGCCGGTGGAAGAGACCTTTACCCTGATGAAGCAGATAAAACCCGATCTGAAAAAGGTGGGAACCGTCTGGTGTACCAGCGAAACCTGTTCCGAGGCCTGCGTACGCCTGGCCCGCAAGAAATGCGCCGAACTGGGCATTGAACTTCTGGAGATGAGCGTAGAGAATACCACGCAGATCCTGGAGGCGGCCATGTCCCTCACCTCACGCGGCGTTGAAGCCTTATGGGTGGGAGGCGACAACGTGGTAGAAGCGGCCATAGACCAGATGATCAATGCGGCTGCGAAAGCCAGGATCCCTCTGATCATCAACAATACCAACAGCGTTTACGGCAATACATTGTTCGGGCTTGGGGCAAAATATACCGAGGTAGGCTACCTGGCCGGGCAGATGGCTGCCGATGTGCTGGAGGGCAAGCCGACCTCTGAAATAGGCATCAGGAACATGGTCCCGCTCCATCTGCTGGTGAATCCCGATGCCCTCAATAACATTCACGACAAATGGAAACTCCCGGAGGAATTATGAAAGTCATTTTACATAACTCAATGAGCCTGGACGGTTCTTTCATAGGCATTGCAGCCAACATGGAATTGCACTACCAGGCGGTCAATTCTTTTGGTGCGCAGGTCTACATGGTGGGCTCCAATACCACGTCACGGGAAAGTATTGAACAATACGGGGAAACTGTTCCACCGGAAACAGCATCGGATTTTCAGAAGCCCGTGCGCGATCCGGCCCTTTCCTATTGGGTAATTCCCGACACCAAAGGGACCCTGCAGGGAATACTGCATTATCACCGGCGGTTTGAGTATTGCCGGGATGTGATATTACTGATTTCGGATGCAACCCCCGCCGGGTATATCGAGTACCTGGAGCAAAGGAATTACGGTTATATTAAAACCGGCAGTGTGCACGTGAATTACCGGGAAGCCTTCAAGCAACTTGCCCAACGGTACGGTGTGGACACCATTCTTGTGGATACGGGCAGCCGTCTGGGGAATGTACTGCTCAACGAGGGCCTGGTAGATGAGATAAGCCTGGTTGTCACCCCGGAAATCCTGGCAAAAAACAACAGACATTTATTTGAGGGGGTGGAAAACCACATCAGCTTGCGGAGCAAGAAGTGCGAACCCTTGACTGGCGGCTATATCTGGATCGTATTCGAGATCATTGGTCACTAAGCCAGACCACTTTTTGCCCGAAAAGGATCCAGTATCATGGATACAGCCAAATCAAAAAGCCGTTCAGCATGACTGCTCGAACGGCTTAAATATTCATTATGTGCCGCAAAGGTAAGTCAGGTATTTCAACATAACAAATAAATCGAAAAAAACTTTATCAACAAAGTTTTAACTATTCCAGTATTTTCTGCATCCAGACTATATCCAGGGGTTTTCCCTTTTTGGTAATGATCTTCTGGAAACGGCCACATTCCACGAACCCGTTTTTCTTGTGGAAATCAATACTCCGGGTGTTTATGGAGGAAATGTTGGCCAGAATGGTCTTGATGCCTACTTTCAGGGCATCCTCCTCAAGTCTTTTCAGCGCCATGGATCCAATCCCTTTTCCTGTATGGTGGTGGTCAATGAAATAGGATACTTCCGCACATTCCTTGAAGGTGGGGAAAGGATTATAGGCGCGTAGCATGCAAAAACCGACAATCTTGCTGTTTTCCTTGATTACGTAGGCAGGGTAGCACTTTGTCATATCCAGGAATTTTTCATAGTACTCATAAGGCAGTACATCATCAGGATACGTTGCCAGGCTGTTGCTCACGTAATAATTAAAAATGTCCATCACAGCATCCCTGTGCTCAAAAGACATGATTTCAAAGTTGATTTTCATAGTCATATGTTTTACTTGCCCGCAGGGCCGTTATATTCTGTTTTGCCAAAACCCAGGATGGGGAAAAAGATGAACGGGAGCAGCAACAATCCGATGGTGAAATCCACCCCTTTGCCAAAGCTTTTTGAGAGGAGGTTATAGCCCCAAATCAAAAAGATCAGATTTACAAATGGGATAAACAGCAGTATTACCCACCACCAGGGTTTCCCTATGATCTTCAGGGCAACCAGGTAATCATAAATGGGTATTAGACATGCCCATCCAGGTTTTCCGGCTTTGGTGAACACATGCCAGATGGCAACGACCTGTAGTGCCTGGATATACATACCGAAGACCATACACATGATAATGAACGGTAAAAATGGAAGAAAGCCGCCGTTGGAGAAATCACAAGTTTTCAGATTTTCAAAAAAACATTCCATAGTTTAGCTTTTTAAGTGATTAATTCTTTAATATGGCTCTAAAAGGTCCTGTCCGTAACGCGTCCCGCACCGCCTCTTCTGTGGTGAGAAAGGACATGTTAAACCGGGACAGGGCTTTCTGGTTTGTATAAAAATTGTTGATACACAAGATTTTCATATTGTTGCTGCAAAGCGGTATCTCTGCCCCCAGGCGCCTCAGGAAATTCCCGGCGAGACCCAAGATCAACAGCAACGGGCGTGGGAGCCGGATCATCAGCGGACGACTGCCGGTAAGCCGGGAAATGATCTGAAAAAAATCCCGGTATGAAAGGTTTTCGTTGGCCATCAGGTAATTATCTCCCGCCACACCTTTTTCAAGAGCATTGACAACACCCCTGGCCACATCGGCAGCGTGGACGAAATTCTTTCCTCCGGGGGGATAAAATACGACTTTTTTGTTCAGCGCCATATTGATTATACGTCCCGAGGACGGTTTGTAATCATACGGGCCGATCATGAATGTGGGGCTTATGGTCACGATATCCATACCTTCTGATACAGCAGTGTCTATGAGTTCCCCGGCTTTTATCTTGCTAAGGGCATAAAGACAGCCGGTGAACGGGGGCGCCGGGGGAGACTGCTCATCTCCCGGGTTTTCCCTTGATCCAAAACCGCATGTGTTGGCCGTCCCGATGTAAACCAGGCGTCTGATCCCTTCTTGCCGGCACAGGTCCAGGATATTTTTCGTGCCCTCAAGATTCACCGCATCGTAATCCGTCACCTTCAGATGTTTTTGGGAAGTATCTGCCGCTGTATGTACTACAAAGTCACATCCCCGGGCAGCAGCCTGCAATGAAGTCTTATCCCTGATGTCGCCAATGACCAGTTCCAGCAAGGGATGGGAATAATCCATGAACCGTCGGCGGGACCGTACAAGTCCTTTCACAGCATACCCGCGGCTGAGCAATTCAAGAACCACATTTGTTCCCAAAAGTCCGTTAGCACCCGTGACCAGAACAGTTCTCATTTAGACAATATTAATCTCATTTTTCATGGCGCGGCTCAATAAGGGCAGGCGTATGTATATGGGAACAAGTTTGAGAGCCAGCCATTCCAGCCCATTGACTAAACTCAGCATGATCAGGGTGTCCTGTTTAAAAAGCTGTCGGATGGAAATGGCGGCCACTTTTTCAGGTGACATCACGCCCCAGTGACTGAAAAAGCCCTGCTTTTCTATCCTTCTGGTAACATCCGGGTTTGTTTTCATGGGGCCCGGATTCACCACACTTACAAACAGGTTTGTGTGCTTGTATTCCTGGTAAAGACTCCTGGAAAAATAATGAACAAAAACCTTCGAAGCCGGATATATGGTTTTGTAACCCATGGGTGAAAAAGCGGCCATGCTTGAAACGTTCAGAATATAGGCTTTCTTTTGTGCCAGCAGGTTGGGGATCAGTTGCCTGGTAAGCAGCGTGGTAGCCATGACATTTAGCTGAATGATCCTGTCCAGATAATCGGTATCGGCTTCTTCGAATCTGACACTTCCTCCCGTGCCCACGTTGTTGATGAGCATGAATACGGGGAATTGCCTGTTGATGCTTGTCCCAAGGTCAAGGACCTGTTCTTTTTTGGTCAGGTCACACTCGATACAATGAGACAATACGTTGTATTTCTCATGAATGTGTGAGCACAGTTCCTTAAGCCCATTGCCGGGAAGGTCTACCAGCAGGGTGTTCAGATGTCTGCCGGCCAGTTCCAATGCGAAAGCCCTCCCAAGACCGTGTGCAGCCCCGGTTACTAAGCAATAACCGTTGGTGGGAACAGGATTCATCATCAGGCGAAATATACGAAAAAATTATGTTCAGCCGACAAACAGAACGAGTAATATCCCGTCAGGGGTGCAATAAAATCATTATAAAGCATGTTTTTTTGTATCTTTAGCACACAGATAACTTAAAAAGATGAAAACATACAGACAGGAATTTTACGTAGAAACCCCCACACGCCGGGCTTTTGTGAACATCACGTCCCGGGTTCAGGAATGCCTTGAAGAAAGCGGGATACAGGAAGGGCTGCTGCTGTGCAATTCCATGCACATCACTTCAAGCGTTTTCATAAACAATGATGAATCGGGGCTCCACCACGACTTTGAAAAGTGGCTGGAACGTCTTGCTCCCGAATTACCTCATTCACAATATCGACATAATGGCCTGGAAAACAATGCCGATGCACACCTTAAACGTCAGATCATGGGGCGGGAGGTGGTGATTGCCGTAACCAACGGACGTCTTGATTTCGGGACATGGGAACAGATCTTTTATGGTGAATTTGACGGAAAACGAAAAAAACGCATCCTGGTCAAGATCATAGGCGAATAAGAGCCGATGGATGTCTACCGCATCTTTTCTGATTATTTCAACCAGTTTCAGCCTGGATTGGGAATTTTGGCCGGTGCTTTGCTGAAAAGGCTGGACGAGGGTCATATGTGCCTTGATTTGAAGACCTTGGACGATGACCATCCGGAAGAAGCACTTCCTGCAGGTATACTGCTTCCCGGTCCCTATGTGTCGCATGACCCCTCCGCTCTCAAGCCCTTTATTGTCTACCTGGGCAACCTGTATTTTCAACGTTATTTTCTCTATGAAACGAACATAGAGCAAAAAATCCGTCAACTCATAGCGGAAGGAAGCAAACTCCGGAACCAACGGATCAGGGAACTGGAGCCACTGCAGCCGCTTATCAAGGAACTTTTCAAGGAAAATGCCGAAGCATTCCGTCCGGCACTGCTGGGGAACTTCTGCATAATCACCGGAGGGCCCGGAGCAGGAAAGACCACCCTGGCCAGGGAGGTGCTCCGTGTGCTGTATGCCCGGCAACCTGACCTGAAGGTTGCCCTGGCTGCCCCCACAGGAAAAGCCGCAGCCAGGATCAATGAGTCCATGACCGTACTGAGGCAGCAAATTCCCGGGCTGCCCATGGCATCTACCATCCACCGGCTCCTGGGATCTGTAAATGGCAGCATTTTCTTCAGGCACGATGAAGAAAATCCCATGAACCACGATATCACCATAGTTGACGAGGCTTCTATGATAGACGGGGCCCTTATGGCCAAACTGCTGAATGCCACGAGTCCCGAAAAACGACTCATACTGCTGGGAGACAAGGACCAGCTGGCCTCCATTGAAGCCGGGAGCGTTTTTGGAGATCTCTGCAAGACAGAAGGGACAGGGTCTGTGCTGGATGGACACGTGATCCGTTTGACAAAGAGCCATCGGTTCGATGCCGACAAAGGCATAGGGCTTTTCAGCCGTTCCGTGCTGGCCGGCGATTCCGACTGCATTGTGCGTACCATGGATCATCCGGATGATGCCCTATCCATTGACACCACGTATGACGATAAGCTTTTCCATGAATTTGCCGTAATGTACAGGGATTATATAACTGAACCGGACATTGCGACAGCGCTGGAAAAAATCGGGAAAATTCGCGTACTATGCGCCATCAGGGAAGGAGAGCATGGTGTGTATCAGACCAACCGGCGCATTGCCGGTTATTTGTGCTCATTGAAACTTCCCATAGAACCGTCTGCCGGTTTTTACCACAACCAGCCGGTGATGGTAACTTCCAATATGTATGCGCTAAAAGTGTTTAACGGGGATGTGGGCATCATAAGGCGCGATCCGCTGGATCCCGGCAACCGGCTCTATGCATGGTTTCCCGGGCCCGATGGCAATTTGATGCGCATCCTGCCCGGGTACCTGACCCATTGGGAGACTGTCTTTGCCATGACAATAAACAAAAGCCAGGGGTCGGAATTTGAAAATGTGCTGGTGCTTTTGCCCGATAACAAGGATGTAAGGATCCTTACCCGGGAATTACTTTATACAGCCGTAACCAGGGGACAAAAGCGGGTCCTGGTCCAGGCTCCGCAGGATGTGCTGGAAGAAACCGTGCGCAAAAGGATATCCCGCGTATCCGGCCTGGCTAACCGTTTAAAAGCATGAGTTTTATGGCAGCTGTGATCTATGTATCTGACCATTTGGAAATCCTTTGCGGGAAACTGGCACAGCAGATCGACCGCATGGATTATCCTTCGGCGGATGCAGACACCATATTCCTGCCTGAAGTTCTCATAACCCAGACTGCCGGCATGGAAAGCTGGCTGTCCACCGAGCTGACCCGGAGGAACGGCGTATTTGCCAATTTCCGCTTCATGAAACAGGACCAGCTGCTGGAAGAGGCATATGCAGGACTTTACGGGAAGAAGCGTTATACGACCAACATACGCCCTGCTATCTATGAGCTCCTGGGCAGCGAATCTTTCATAACCCGTTTCCCGGACATTGCAGCATATTACTCACAGGATAAACAAAACAATGAGCTCAGGCGCATGCAGCTTGCCGGGAAAACATCCGACCTCTTTGACCAGTACCAGGTATACCGCCCCGACATGATGTCGGCCTGGGAATCTGCACCGGACAGACGTTCTTATCCACCGGACGGGGATCAGGAAAGCAGCCCGGGCGACCCTCAGGACTCGGACCATGAAGCATGGCAGCGGTGGTTGTGGAATTCCGTCAGGGAAAAATATCCCTGGTTCTGTCCAAAACATCGCATGCAGGCCCGTTTGCTTGAACTGCTGGATGAACCGCAGAATTGGCCCAAAATCCGCCAGATGCTGCCACGTCTCTCGCTCTTCGGGTTATCCATTTTCACAACCTTCCACAACCGGGTTTTAGAAAAACTGGCCCGCATCATTGACGTGGCGTATTACCTGGTTCTCCCCTCGGAACATTTCTTTGAAAAAGGGAATTTTTCCAACCCGCTGAGCGCTTCGTTGGGAAGAAAGTATGCCGAGATGGCGGCCATGCTGCCCCGGGAATGTGAAGTGGTGCCCCTGTGGGGACAGCACTCCGGTGAAACGCTTTTGGGCAAGTTCAGGAACACCCTGCGCAGGGACCTTGTCCCGCAGCCGGGTACATTGACGGAAAAAGACACAGGGGATGGAACACTGGTGATCAATGCCTGTTACACACCGGTTCGTGAAGTGGAGGTGTTTTACAATTATCTGCTCTCCCTCATGCATGCCGGTGCGGGGCTTAAGCCCGAAGATGTGCTGGTGCTCCTGCCCGATGTGGACACCTATGCCCCTTATGTGAAAGCAGTTTTTGGCAATGGTCCATATCCCATTCCTTTCTTTATTGCCGGTGAATCCCAAGACCAGCAGGATTCCATTGCCGGGGCATTGATGGCTTTGATGGATTTTGACGCGCTGGATGGTTTTACTGCCGAAGAGGTGGTAAGCCTGCTGGAAACCAAACGCATCTGCCAGAAATACGGGATCACGGACATGCAGTACCTGCGCGATGCCATAGAGGCGCTCAATATCCGGTTCGGCCTGGAAAACAGGGTAGAGGATGACACCCGTTTTGTAAGCTGGCAATATGGTTTTGAAAAAATCATGATGGGATTCGCCATCTTAACAGAACAATCCATTCCTTCGTCTCAAGGCAGTTATACCTTATTTCCCTGGCGCGAAGCCGAGACCTCTGTTGCTTATGACCTGCTCAGGCTGAAAGCTTTTCTGGACGATCTGACCATCTATGCGCGAACAAAAACAGAGCATCGCTCCCTGGCAGACTGGAAAACCTTTCTCCTGGAAGAGATGCTCGAACGTTCAGTAGCCTATTCAGGGCAGGACGATATGGAATTGGACCACATATACCGCCGCATGGAAATCCTGGAACGCAGTTACGAAACAACGCCCCTGTCTTTTAAGGTCTTCCGGCACCTGGTCGCCGACACCCTGCTCACAGACACCCGCTCGGGCATGTATATTACCGGAAACGTAAATTTCCTGCCTGTCATCCCGGGCCGGGGGATCCCCAAACGTGTCATTGCCATACTGGGCTTGAACGGCAACGTTTTTCCGCGTAAAGACTCTTCCCTGGGATTTGACCTGCTCCAAAAGGAACCCCGCCTGGGTGACAGGAGCAAAAAAGACAACGACAAACTTGTTTTCCTGGAAAGCCTGGTCGCTTCCAGGGATTATCTGTATATCAGTTATATTGGCAGAGACATACAAGATAATACTGTCCTGCCCCCATCAATTGTCCTTGACGAGCTGACGGATTACCTGGAATCACTCGTTCCGGAAGAAAGCCGGGAGCTGGTCCGGTGCGGGGTATCACAGGTTCATCCCCTGCATGGCTTCAGCTCCCGGTACGACGGAAAAGATGAGCGCCTGTTCACCTACCTGTTTTCCGATTTGCCGGACCAATCCGGGGGAGGCAAAGCCTTGCAACCAGACATAGCCGGGGACACGATCCCGGGAACGGTGCAACTGGAGGATTTGGCGCAATTCTTCACACATCCGCTGGAGTGGTATTACCAGAAAATATTGGGCATCCGCTATGACGAGCCCAAACAACCCCTGCCGGAAAGCGAGATCTTTGACCTGGATAATTTGCAGTACTGGGAATTGAAAAGGTTTTTGGTGCAGACTGACCCTGTTGGAGAACAGGAATTGGTAGCTGCGTGGACAGACAAGACCATGAAAGAAGGCAATATGCCACTGGCCCGCATAAAAGAAATGAAAGTCAGTGAGGCTCAGCTGGAGATCGGGGACTTGCAGGCATCATGGCAGGAGCTTACAGCAGGCAAGACAGGAAAAAGTTGCCAGGTGGAGATCACAGTGGGGGGAATAGTTGTCAGGGGAGCTGTAACAAACCTTTTTGACAACTCCTTATACGACTTCACCGTATCAAAAGACGCACTCAAACACCAGGTCAAAACAAGGATCAGACACCTGGTCCTGTGTGCTTGCGGTTTCTCCGGTCAGGCCGTGTTCCTTGACCTGCATGGCAAAAAATTCCACATGCCCGCCATTGCTCAACACCAGGCTATGGAACAACTGTCCCGGTTAACGGCATTATTCAGGCAGGGTTGTGAAAAACGGCTTCCCATCACCCTGAAAGCTGCCAATGCATTCTTCTTGTCGGGGGGGGATTCAGGGGAGCCATTGAATGAGGCCCTGCGGGAAATCAAAAAAGAAGCGGAAGGTACGCGTACTACCGAACCGGACCCTTACGTTGCCCTGGCCTGGGAAGAGGGTGTGTTTGCCGACGACCGGCAAGAAGCCTTGGAGCAGCTAATGAACGAATATGCAGCATTAATCCTTACACCATGGGAAACATGAAGCAATTCGACGCGCTACAGGTTCCCATGGAGGGCAGCAACCTGATTGAAGCCAGTGCAGGCACAGGTAAAACGTATTCCATTGCGGTACTTGCACTTAGGATGATCATTGAAAAGGGTCTTACAGTGAAGCAGATACTTATGGTTACCTTTACAAATGCTGCAGTGGCTGAACTGGAATTGCGCATCCGCTTATTTGTAAGGCAGGCATACGGTTATGCCTGTCATAGGGATGACCGGGTTGATGTAAGTATAAAAAAAGTGGTTGATGGAACCGGGCAAACAGACAGGCCGGATAAAGAAACAGTCAGGGAACGTCTGGCCACCGCAGTCCGAGATCTGGACGATACGCAGATCATGACAATACATGGTTTTTGCCAGCAGACACTGCTGGAATTTGCCTTCGAAACCGAGCAGGCTTTTGATGCGGAGGTGCTTTCAGATCAGACGCTGCTTAACGAACGTGTATGCAACCGGTTCTGGAGGGAGGAAGTCTCGGTCCTTGACCCGGTGCTCCTGAAATTGCTGTTGTATAAAAAAGGAAAATTCCCATTCAAGAAAAGCATATTGACCCTGTTCGTGGACAAAGTCCTGTCCGGGAAGAAGCTCATCACCGCTCCGCTCGAAGGGCCAGGAGATTTCTCGACAGTGGTCCTGGAGGACAAACATGCTATGCCCGGAAAAATGTCAGGAATGGAGGTCACCGGGAAGGAGCTTTCTGATCCGGAAGTGTTGGAGGAAATCAGGCTTTCACTGAAGAAAACAGAGGAAGCTTACCGCCTGTTCTGTCAGAAAGCGGAATCGCAGTTTCCCGGTATGAGGACGCAGGACCAAACGAATGCACATGCCAGGAAGCTGCTGGAGCAATCAGCAACGGCACAGGATTTCATTGACCTGTTTGAAGCCAGGTGGGTCAAGAAATACCTGGTTGCCTGTTTTCCGGATATTGCTGAGTTGTATGAACCATACTACAAACAACAACAGGAAATGTTGCGTTTCAGGACTTCCCTGGTCGAGCATCTGCTTATGAAATTGCAGGCAGTGGCTGAAGAACGCATGAGGGAGGTAAAAGGCAGAAAAAACGTTGTTGGTTTCGATGACTTGATTAACAGCCTTAGCAAGGCTGTGGAAAAGGAAAGTGTCTGCCGGTTGTTGCGCGATAAATATGCAGCTGTATTCATAGACGAGTTTCAGGATACGGACAGGGAGCAATACAAGATTTTCCATGACGTTTTTTCCTCTCCCGCGGTGCAGGAAATGCATGATCATGTTGTTTTCTACATAGGCGATCCCAAACAATCCATTTTCGGCTGGAGGAAAGCCGACCTGAACACCTACAAGACAGCCCGCGGACAGGTGAAAAGCATCTATACCATGAACAGCAATTTCAGGTCAACTTCCAGACTGATTGATGCACTCAACAGCTTTTTTTCCCTGGAAAATGCTTTTCTGGATCCGGAAATCCTGTATTTTCCAGTTAGAGCCGGAACAAAGCGGGCCGAAATGACAGAAAAGGGAACACAGTCTGTACCCATAAGCATTTGTAATTACGATATCGTGGAAAACATCCCGGATATGGTTTGCAGTAAAGTGGTGGAAATTCTTTCCTCTGATAGTTATGCACTCCCGTCGCGGGACGGAGGCAGGGAACAGATCAGGCCATCGGATATAGGAATCATTGTCAGGACTAACAAGCAGGCAAAGATCATAAGAAATGAACTGGCTCACAGAAATGTGCCGGCTGTAACCCTGGACGATACCCGGGTATTGTCTTCGCCCCAGGCAAGGCAACTGCATAATGTTTTACTGGCCATCCGCAATTCCGGCAGAGTGAGCCTGGGAAGAGCCCTGCTGAATCCCTATTTCGGCTTTGACACAGAGGCGGTCATTAGCATGGATGAGGAAAAAGAGCTGGAGCGCTTCCGTGAGATGCATGCGATATGGAGTGAATGGGGCATATACAATGCTTTATCTGCCTTTTTGAAAATATACCGGGTACGCGATCATTGCACCGCCGAAGGCAACCTACAGGGACAGCGGGCCATTACCAATTACCTGCATATCATGGAACTTCTGCACAAGGCAGAAATCCGTTCCTCCCTTTCTCCGGATGAGCTGATTTCCTGGCTTTCCAGGCAGATAACAGGAGACAATAAGGTGGAAGATGAATACCAGCAGCGGATTGAAAGTGATGAAAACGCAGTGCAGATCACAACCATACACAAATGCAAGGGTTTGACCTACAAAATTGTATTTGCGCCGTATCTGAACACGATCTGGAAAGAACGTGAATTTATTGATTTTCAGCTTCCATATCCAAGACAAGAGTATGTAATGGCCGTAAACAAGACAGATGAATTCGTGCAAATGGCCAAGAATCAGTTTGTACAGGAACACAGACGCCTGATCTATGTGACTCTTACCAGGGCTGTATATAAATGCTACGTTTATACAAAGGACACATCCTGTTCGCTGCAACCTTTCATGGTCGCTCTTGGAGGAGGGATAAAAGGCTTGATTGAACCTCTTGGGCATTCAGATGAGAAAATCCCGCATACATGGGCAGGCGGCCGCAAGAAAAGTGTCGTAGAAAAGCCGGTCAGCCGTGAACCCAATGATGTACCGCCCATGGAGGGGGCTTGGGGTGTCCGCAGTTTCAGTTCCCTGGTCGGCGAAATGCCTTTTGTCCTCCCGGTTCAGGAACCTGTATCTCCCGGTTTGCTGCAGGCAGGCAGTACAGATGTTCGTAGCGCTTATGATGATTTCATTTTTGACCGGCTTCCCCGTGGCGCCAAAACAGGGGTATTTATTCACCACTTGTTTCAGCATATTGTTTTTGACGATTCCACCGGATGGCCGGATGCCGTTGACAGGGCAATGAGGATGTTTCCCCATTGCTGTGCGGTGGAAGACAGGGAACACTTATTGACCATGATAAACCATGTGCTTCATGTCAGGATAGGTGAAGACCTGGTGCTGGCACAGGTCAATGATCGGGAAAAAGCCGGGGAAATGGCTTTCTTTTACAACCTGCAGGCAGAAGGACTCATGATGGGTTTCATGGATCTTTTTTTCCGGTTCAGGGACAAGTACTACATCCTTGATTGGAAATCCAACTACATGGGAAGCACACCGGAAGATTACAACCAAACAGCGGTTGACAACGTGGTAAGGGAAAGCCGCTATGACCTTCAGTACAATATTTACACCATGGCTGCATTACGCTACCTGAGTTCCAAAATCAGTGGATTCGATGCTTCCCGTGACTTTGGAGGGGTGGTATACCTGTTTGTACGGGGCATAAGGGAGGGATTTTCCCATGGGGTGTACCTGAAGAAGGGAGCACAAGTGCTGGGACAGCCCTTTTTTTCTGAAGATTTCCCTTCAAATTTAATGCGGCCATAACTATCAGTATGTCAGCAACGCATTGATAATAATTTCATAGTGCCGCTGATACCACAAGAACGTGAAGCTTTATCTTTTAGGCCGAGGCTTCCCTTTTCTTGTGGTATCAGCAGCCAGGTATAAGTGCCCCGCAAACTTGATTCATTTAACTCAAAATCAACCACTTACGCGTTTCACACTCCTGGGGGTATGAATGATATAATGCTCTGATTGTCAGATAAAAGGACAATGTGTGCGTTGCGCACCACCTGAAAGACAACTATGCGGTTATTGACCAGCAATGCTGCTCAACGGCAAGGTTCCTGCACTGCAAAGAACTGAGCGCCTCGGCGTACCAAAAAAGTGTTCAGTTCTTTGCAATACAGGGGCTGCCCGAAGCAAGTAACGCGAAGAGGTTCCACCTCAAAAGCTTCATATCAACGGCTTTTTTCTTTATCTTGTGATTTTTAAGCAACAAGATGTTTTACAAGGTAGGGGAAAACCGTTGGAGAACCATGGCGGGAACAACCGTGAAGTGCTTGCTTTGTCCTCATGAATGCCTCATAAGGGATGGAGAAACGGGAGTGTGCCACACAAGAACGAACAAGGAAGGGACCTTGTATTCCGTTGCTTATGGCAATCCCTGTTCGGTGGCCGTTGATCCTGTGGAAAAAAAACCATTATATCATTTTTTACCCGGGACCGAAATACTTTCAATTGCCACTGCCGGTTGCAATTTCCACTGTCTTAATTGTCAAAACTCTTCCATATCGCAGGTTTCTCCTTTGTCGTATGATAGTTATGACATGCTCCCGGACCAGGTGGCGGAAATGGCCGTGAATTGCCACGTGCCTTCCATTGCTTTTACCTACACAGAGCCTACCGTTTTTTACGAATACATGTATGATAGCGCTGTTGTGGCAAGGGAAAAAGGCCTGAAGACCGTGGCGGTGTCCAACGGGTATATCAATCCGGAGCCGCTGGCCACCCTGATACCTTACCTGGATGCGGCGAATATTGACCTCAAATGCTTTGATGACAAGACTTACCGCCGCCTAACCGGCGGAAGACTTCAACCCGTGCTGGATACATTGCTGACTTTAAAGAAAGCCGGTGTGTGGATTGAGATCACACACCTGGTCATTCCGGGGCTTACCGATGATCCGGCAAAATTCAAATCCATGTGCCGGTGGCTGGCGGGCAACGGTTTTGAAACAGTTCCGCTCCATATCAGCCGCTTCTTCCCCGCTTACAAGCTTAAGGACGTGGCGCACACCCCCATAGAGTCTGTTATCCATGCCAGGAATATAGCCTTGGAAAGCGGTTTGAAATTCGTGTATCCGGGAAACGTTGCCACAGGAAAAGACAGCCATACCCGGTGTCCCGGTTGCGGCAGGGTGGTGGCAGAACGGGATCAGTACACGCTGGTATCACTCCGTCTTGACAAGGGATCCTGCAATTACTGCGGGACTTATGTGCCGGGTGTGTGGTGAGTAATGATGGTCCCTGTAAAAATGAAAATACGCGCTGTTTTCCAGCCTTCCCATCCCAGACCGGCTTTATCACGGGAGCAGTGACCCAGGAACTCTTCCTTGGTCCACCCGGTCTCTGTTGCCACCTGGGGCAGGAATACCCCTGAGCGGCCCCGGCCTTGTATCAGTATCCCGTGTTTGCCAGGCACAATCCGGTGGATATCCTGAATTTCTTCCAGCGGAGACAATACCGTGATTTCCACGGTGATTTCCTCCAGGTCCTTTTTTGTGACCGGCGGAAAACGGTCGTCATAAAGGCCTGCGGCAACAGCCATTTCACTGACAAGGAGGTACAGGGGGATATCGGACTGTATCCGCCCGATGCATCCGCGAAGGCGTTCACGCTGGTGGAGCGTTACAAACGCACCGCAATGGCGTTGCAGGGCATCTGAATACTTCCCCGGTGAATTCAACTTGGCTGTTTTTCCTGAAGTGACAGCCCCTTTCAGAGCTTCCAGGGCAATCTCCAGCAACCGGGCCTCTTCTGTCCGGGTGAATTTCATTTCATTGTCACAAACAGCCATTCCCCAATAACCCACAACCTGTTCTTTTTCTCCATATTCAGGTGCATCTCCGGAATTTTTATAGTCGATGGCAACATATTGCATCATGTCATTCCCAGTGGTCATGTAGAGGAGGGTCAAAACCGAGGTCCACCCGCACAGGCAGGTGGCCAACCCTGGAATGTTCTCACTTTCATTTTTTTGCATTACACTTATCAGGGTGTCGGGATTGTTGCTCAGGATAGCGTCTTTTGTGCAGGCGTCAACGTCTACAGCCCTGTCATAGGGGGGGTAATGAGAAAAGTCAGTGCTCACCACAAAAAGATTATCTTCATTCAGAAAGGGGGACAAGACATCTGCTATCCTTTTGCATACAACCGTACTGGAAGTGCCTATGATTATTGGAACGATCAAAAGTTCATCGCCCAGAATGTGTTGCAGGAACGGCAATTGCACCTCAATGCTATGTTCATCCCGGTGTGCCCGGGTGTCGGCCAGGAACAGGCCTGGATGATCAGTTTCCAGCTGGCGGCAAAACTCCGTGTCTACCCTGACAACGCCCAGCGGCGTGAGAAAGTCACCGCTGGTGTAAACGGCGGCACCCTGCAGGCGTACATGATGTGAGGATCCGATCACAAAGATCCTCTTGTATTTTTTTTGGGGGTCAACCTGGTTAAAAGCCGAGGCTGCAACCCCTCCGGAAAAAACGTATCCTGCATGCGGACTGATGACCGCCCTGACGTTGTTGCATTCCTTTTTCCTGGCCTGCTTGAATAACCGCACCAGTTCCTCCTGTAATCTTCCCGGTGTGGCAGGATAAAACCTGCCGGCAACGGCCGGGTTCCGTGGTGTTGTTTTCATGGATCAAAGGTAGGAAAAAGCATTAGGATAAAAAGAATATCAATACCAGCTGGACACTTAACGGTATGAACAGGTTATCCCAGCCTTTTCCGGCAAACAATTCTGTTACGGTTGCTGTAACGCTGACAGCAAGTGCAAGCCAGAATGTTTTGAAATTGAAAACACCCATATAGATATACAAGGCAATGACAGAGATAAGAAAACTACAGATCAGGAAGGAAAGGGTTCCCAATACAGTCTTTTTCATGGTGTGGCCAAAAATGCGTATATGCCTGTTATTTCGTTTCAGGTTCATACCCAGTATACTGGCCATGGGATCACAGATGCCAAGGATGAGTATGGGCAGGATATAAAAGAACTTTTCCCGCAGCAGCCAGGATACCAGGAATGTAACGTAAATGGCGACAGGAAGGATAAAGCTTCCCACCGATTTGCGTTCAATCTTATGGATTGAATTCAGTTTTGAACCGTGTCGGCTGAAGAACAAGATTAAAAAAAAGAAAACGGCCAGCACCAGGACAGACCAGTGGCTGGTGAAGATGAATGGAAAAAGAATGGTGGACAGGGTAGAGGTAAAATGCGCGAACTTCCGGGTGATCTCGATTGGCAACTCCAGGCGCCTGTATGAAAGCTCGGTAAATACCAGGACCAGGACAATGGCTACCAGGATGATGGCAATTAGAATTACTTGATTGATCATGCTGTAAAGTTTATTAACATTCCCAACAGGGCCATCCAGGCACCGGCAGCAATCATGCTGTCAAAACGGTCCAGAACGCCTCCGTGTCCGGGAATAAGGCGTGAATAATCCTTGACATTGTAATGACGTTTATAAAAGGAAGCAGCCATGTCTCCCAGAAATGCCCAGATAACCACTCCGGCTGCCAGCAGGATGACTGTGACCAGGCCGGATCCTATGAGATCTCTGATTATTACAGCTGTCAGCAGACACATCAGGGTGCCTCCTGCCGCCCCTTCCAACGTTTTGTTGGGACTCGTTTTTGTGGCAATTTTCCGTTTTCCAAAAAGTTGCCCCGCAATCTGGCTGAAGCTGTCGAAGACCGACAGGATGACAAATGTAAAAAGGACCCAGTCCTTTGCCATGTGGCTGAAATAGATGAATCCAATAGACAAGATGGCATACACAACAAGGGACAGGAAAAAAAATCCTTTTTTCTGCCAGCCGGATCTTGAAAACAAGGTTAGCAATTCATACAATCCCACAACTGTAATGATCCCGGCAATAACCCTGAACACAAGAGGATTGATGGCTATGCTCAGAAACACACCGTTGATGATGATGAAATAGGAAATGAACTTGATCCGGTCGTGGCGTGCTTCTTCCTTTGATTTCTTTCTGCTGATGTAATAAATGGCTATGCCTCCCAGCAGGAAATAGGCAACAATGATTATGTATATGGTCCGGATCATGGCCAAACAATCATTAATATGCCAAATACCACCATGCCCAGGGCATACCAGAAGCGGACCTGGCCTTCTGCCTTTTCTATCTTAATACCGGCCAGGTAACGTGGTCCCAGTATAGCGCCGATAACGGAACCTGAACACAGAAAAGCCACTATGGTCATATCAATTTCGCCGACAAGGAAATGGGCGCCCAGCGCCGAGCAGGTATTGAAAAAAACAACCAGCAGAGAAGTGCCCAGGACCAATTTCAGGGGCATGCGGATACTCATGAGTCCGGCCAGGATGGGTGCGGTGCCGCTGGTTCCGAACGTGGCGGTAATCACTCCTGAAAGGAATCCGTAAAGGGTACTTCTTGCATTTTTTCCGGCTTTTGTCAAGACTTTCCGTGCTTCCCCACTGGCAAGGGTCTTCTTGTCGTTTCTCTGTCCCAGGTACATGACAGTGGCAATCAGGATGGAATAGACGCCAAATGTGATGCGGAGAACACGAGCCGTCATGAAACCGGTGACACGTGCTCCCAGCAGGGCTCCGATGATGCCGGCCCCGGCAAATATCAAACCAAGACGCAGGTCAAGGTTCTTTTTTTTATAATGACCGTAAACTCCTACAAGACATATGGGCAATGTAGCCGCCAGAGAACTGGATATGGCTACCTGTGGCTGGATACCGAACAGGATGGTCAGCATGGGAATGAAAATAAACCCGCCTCCCCCACCAGTGAAGGAACCCAGAAATCCCACGATGAATCCTATGAAAGGGAACCACAGGTATGCATAGTCAAAGGCAGAAAATGAAATCATAATATCCTTTTTTCTTTCAATATCCAATACAATCCCTTCACGTTGGAACGCATGCCGGGGATGATCAGCTGAATGATCATGTGCTCAATAGCCGCCATAATAGCCCAGGAAATCATGAAGTAATAAAAGGCCGGAATGAATCCCAGGGTAAACAGGCACATAAAAAAGGCAGCCTGGATATAGCCGCTGATCTTGGTGGAATATAAATGGAAACTGGGAGTTGTCTTGAATTTTACCAGGGACATGACCACCGATCCTACAAGAAAAGCCATGAAAATCAAAAAACTGACCATGTGAGGTTGAAAATCCTGCCACTTGAATACCAGGAGACCTGTAAAGGCCAGCACATAGGTCAGGTTGTCCCCGAAGGAATCAAGCCGGGCCCCCAGCTCTGTTTCCTGTTTGAATACCCGCGCTATAATACCATCCAGAAAATCGGTTACCAGGTTTATTATCAAAAAAACGGCAAAAAGGCGCTCCTTATCTGCAATAACAAACCAAAGGATAACAGGAAAAGCCAGGATTCTGTAAAAGCTCAAAGCATTCGGAATCGTGAAGATTTGTTTTCTGTCCATGTCTTGTAGCCAAAAGTAAGAAAAAAAATTAACATTATCTGGTCAGAATAAACCTATAACATTAATCATCATGAAACATCCATGACGTAATAGACGTCTAAGCGAATGAAAAAGAGGTAATCGTATCTTTGTTAGGAATAAAACAAAAGAACGA
>ERZ795049.101-NODE-101-length-127325-cov-62.946586_pt1 | contig 127325 bp, 99 predicted proteins | sample MGYA00375133_ERZ795049 | MGnify/ENA primary metagenome ERZ795049 (study PRJEB30178, sample SAMN05720147) | activated sludge metagenome | isolation source: anaerobic digester from wastewater treatment plant | place: Japan | collected 2015-04-20 ...
TAAATTATTCCGGCTTGCTCCCCGGTAGCTCAATCGGCAGAGCGGTTGGCTGTAAGCTCAATTGCAGCTTCCACGAGAAATCGTGGTTGAAAAATCGGGTGAACTCAGGGAAGCCCGCCCTCCGCGGCGCGGAGAGGGTAATCCTGAGCCAAGCCCCGCCGGTGCGGCGGGGAAGGTGCAGAGACTAGAGCGAAAGCTCGTACCTGGGCTTATCCGCCCGGGGAAGCGCCCGACACCCTCGTCTCTCTTTCGAGAGAGAACGGGTGAAGAGATAGTCCAAGCCCGGAGGAAACTCCGGGGCCCTTGTAACCAATAGGTTGCAGGTTCGAGTCCTGCCCGGGGAGCCAAAATTCAATCCGCTGATTTCAGCGGTTCTTGTTTAACGCAAGACCCCGTGGGGTGATCCCCTCGGGGTCTCGTCGTTTCCAGCGTGCCCACGCCGACTTACGCCCCCCCGCTGAGCCTGGTGGTTTTCCGGCGCGAGGACCTGGCCGGGTATTCGGTGGAGCCGTTCGAGTTCGTCGCCCAGGAGAGAAAGAGGGCTAAGTGATTGCGGATTTCGGATTGGGATTGCAAGAGATGATAGCAAATCTGATCCCGAAGTAATTCGCAATCCTCAATCATCAATCCGCAATCGAAACTCCTTGCCTCTACCGCCGCGTGCTGGTCTTGGTCCAGGTCACCGGAGCCGATCTTCCGGCTTGGCTCTATGCGGCTGAAGACCCGATCTCGGGCAGGCTTACCCCTCTCGGTGGGTCCCGCGGGCCACGGTAGACTCCGTTTGGTCAAACCAGGAGACACTCGGAAAAACCCTTTAACAAGCACGCCGAATTTCGTATAATTTATACCAGTTTAGTCTGATCGGACCGGATGGAAGCCGATGGGGCCACCCAGGAAGGATTCGATTCTCTAAATCAAAGGATTGAGGCCGTTCAGCAATGGGACAAGACCCTGTGCGACTGGAGTCAGTAATGGAAGATCGATGGCTCTCCGTAGATGAGATCGCGGCCTATCTCGGTATCAAGCGGGATACGGTCTACAAGTGGATTTCTGAAAAACAGATGCCCTCTCACCGTATGGGCCGCCTGTGGAAATTCCGCAAGGAAGAGGTGGACGAGTGGGTGAAGACAGGGGGAGCGGATGCCAGCCGTATTGACGATAGCGGGAAGGCTGAGAAGAGATGACAGCTTCAAGCAATTCAATACATGAAGGGTGTATTTTAATCGGTTCGCTCTTTAACGAGCCGATGCGCGTAGAGACGGCGCGCACCAGCAATGACGGCACTTGGACTGTCGGTCTTGTTGGCACACACACCGAACGTTTCCGAAAGGTTACGCTTACAAATCAGGACATTAAAGGGTTAATCATCCTTGACTCCGGTTTTACTTACGATGGCGATGGCCATCTCCTTCGTTTGGGTCTTCAAGCATATTCGCTCGGCATCGCCTGGGAATTCGATCCCTATTTTGGCCTTTCGATTTCAAGGGTCGACCCGCTACCTCATCAGCTCGAGGCCATCTACGACTATCTTCTGAAGCTAGCGCGTGTCCGTTTCCTGCTCGCCGACGACGCCGGAGCCGGAAAAACCATCATGGCCGGCCTCCTCATCCGTGAACTCCAACTGCGCGGACTTGCCGAGCGTATTCTTATCGTCTGTCCTGCGAACCTGTCGTTCCAGTGGCAGCGGGAGCTGAAAGAAAAGTTCGATGAGAAATTCCTCGTCCTGAAAGGTGGAGACATTCGTGACCAGTTCGGAGTCAACCAATGGCTGGAACAGAAAAAGGTCATCACGTCGCTTGACCTTGCCAAGCGCACGGAAATCCTGCCGGGATTGAAGCAGGTCCACTGGGATCTCATTATCGTAGACGAAGCCCACCGCATGTCCTGGACTCCCCCTGCCAGCAAGACGGCGCGCTACGCCCTCGGGGAACTCTTGCGGGACACATCGGACAACATTCTTTTGCTGACGGCAACACCGCACAAGGGTGACCCGGCCAATTTTTCGCTATTCCTGCAATTACTCGATTCGGACGCCTATGCTGATGTCCGCTCCATCCACGAGGCCATGGAACGTCGTCGCGCTCCGTTTTATCTTCGCCGCACGAAGGAGGCGATGGTCTATTTCCCCGAACGGCAGACGGACGGAACCTGGGCAGCAGAGAAGATTTTCACAAAGCGCATTCCGCACACGGTTGATTTTCAGATCGACGGTCCGGAGTTTGACCTTTACAAAGAGATTACCCGTTTCGTTAAACGCCAGAGTGCGAAAGCCGCCGCCCATGGCGACGATCCCCGCGCCCGCGCTGTCGGTTTTTTGATGTCCCTCTATCAGCGCAGGCTGGCCTCCAGTACCTACGCCATGCGGCACAGCCTGGAAAACCGAGCGCGCAGATTGGAAGACGGTATCAAGAAAGCCCAAGAACTGGCGCGACTGGCTCCACCCGACCTTCCCGATCCGGAGGAGATCGAGGAAATGGAGGAAAATGAGCGCGAGCGGCTGGAAGAGATGCTTGAGGCTATCACCCTCGCAGGCAACGCTGAACAAATCCGCGAGGAGATCGCGGAGCTTCGTGGGCTCGCCAAACAGGCCCAAGCCGTTGAAAGTTCCGATGCGGAAGCCAAGCTTTCAAAGCTCAAAGACTTGCTTCACCAGGAAGGCTTCTTTGATCATCCCGAACAACGCTTGCTGCTCTTCACGGAGTTCAAGGACACCCTTGACTATCTTACCCAAAATCTGAAGACGTGGGGCTTCAAGGTAGGCTGCATCCATGGCGGTATGAAGCCAGGTTCCCGCGATGAGCCTAGCACGCGTCTTTACTCGGAGCAGCAATTTCGTGAAGGTGCAATCCAGGTACTCGTTGCAACCGAGGCGGCCGGAGAAGGTATCAACCTCCAGGTCTGTAATATTCTCTTCAATTACGATATCCCATGGAACCCGAATCGCCTTGAGCAGCGCATGGGGCGAATCCATCGTTACGGTCAGCGGAAAGACTGCCTCATTTTCAATTTCGTGGCTACAAACACCATTGAGGGTCGGGTTCTTCAGCGACTATTGGAGAAGCTCCAAGAAATTCGTGACGCACTGGACGACGACGCAGTCTTCAACGTTGTCGGGGAAGTACTCCCTGCCGCACATGTGGAGCGCGTGCTTCGAGACTACTACTCAGGTAAACTTGGCGATGCCGACCTTGAAGAACGTCTCCTTGAAAACATTGACGAAGGGCGTTTCCGGGCAATATGCCAAAACGCACTCGAAGGCTTGGCGGCCAAGAAGCTGAATTTGGAGATGCTTATCGAGCGCCGGGCTCAAGCACAGGAACGCCGCGTAGTACCAGAAACAATCGCTCGTTTTATTCGCGAGGCATCCGAATACGTTCCGCTTAAACTAAAAATCATAGAGGGTTTGCTTCATACCTTCGAGCCTGCCCGGACGCCGCCGGCGCTTCAACGGCACGAACGTGAGCCGGATTGGAAACTTCCCAGCCTGGCGTCGAAGTATCCACGTTGCTCCACGGACCGTGAAGCCGCTGAAACCCACAACCTTGAATGGGTCACCCCCGGTCATCCCCTCTTCGAGGCCCTACGCAGGCATGCCTATAACAAAGCGTCCGAAGTGTTCGGGAAGGGATCATGTTTCTATTCCCTGCAACACGAGAAACCTTCACGTATCGACTTCTATCGTGCCCGCGTAGTAGACGGCCTCGGCCATATCGTTCACGAGCGCCTTTTTGCGGTGGAACTTGTCGGCGCCGGTGAGCCGAGGCTTCGCGAACCTAACATGCTGGGGGACTTTTCACCTGCGGAGCCTCCAGAGCAGATACCTGCTATTGCGGCGGAGCCCGAGCCATCAGAATGGCTGCATAAGAGCGCCCTCCAGCCGTTTCTTGAGGAAACACGGGCAGAGCGTTTGGTAGAGGTACAACGCATTGTCGAACATGTAGAGCTGTCCTTGACCGAATTGCTGCAGTGTGCGGATGAAGAAATAGGAAAAGCCAACGAAGAGAAGGAAAAGGGTATTGCTGGCGCAGATGGCCGTTTGACTCAGGCCGAGAACCGACACGCAGAACTGCTGGCCCGGCGGGAACGGCGCAAGCAGGAGCTGGAGCGTCAGCGCTCCCTCTCCCTGCAAGCAGTGGAGCGTATATCCAGTGTCCTGGTCCTGCCCCACCCGGAACGGGAAGCACCGGATATTCGTAAATTAAGACCGAATCTGGAAACAGAAGCGATAGCTACGCAGGTCGTTATCGAACACGAAAAAGCACAAGAACGGCAGGTTTTTGATGTTCATGAAAAAAATCTTGGATATGATATCACCAGCCTGGATCTAAACTCCGGCGAGTTGCGGCTCATCGAAGTCAAGGGTCTGTCCGCGGCCACAGGCACAATCCTCCTCACGCCAAACGAAAGGCGCGTGGCCGAGGACCGCCGAGATTGCTATTGGCTCTATGTTGTTACCAATTGCGCCACCCATCCGATCATGCAGGAGCCAATCAAAGACCCAGCTAAATTCCCCTGGCAGGAAGTGACCAAAGTTGCCCACTATTGGCTCGAAGTAAACGCCATGACAAAACCGATGATGGTCAGGGAGAAACAACCACCGTATGGCAAGGGGGATCAAGAATGAGGAAAAAGATGGCCAACCGCAAGACCTTGTTCGTCAGCAGCGTCCAGAAGGAACTCAATGCTGAGCGACGGGCTATCAAAAGCTTCCTGCAAAACGATCCCCTGCTTCGGCGCTTCTTCGATGTTTTCGTTTTTGAAGAACTGCCGGCAAGCGACCGCCGGGCGGATGACGTGTATCTGGACGAGGTCGAAAATTGCGACTTATACGTCGGCCTCTTCGGTAACGAATACGGGTCGGAAGATGCCAAGGGCATCTCTCCCACGGAGCGAGAGTTCGACCTTGCAACCCAAAAAGGCATACCCCGCTTGATCTTTGTCAAGGGAGCGGATGACAAAGCGCGCCATCCCAAAATGGTAAAACTGATTCGCAAGGCCGGCTCCCAGCTCATCCGCCGTCGCGTTACCGATTCAAACGATCTGACTGCTGCGCTGTATGCAGCCCTCGTTGAGCACATGGAACAGAGCGGTGACCTGCGCACCCTGCCGTTTGATGCCTCGGCCTGTCCCCGGGCAACCCTGAACGATTTGCCGCAGGATAAGATCCAAACCTTTCTGGAAGTTGCCAGGCGGGAACGCAATTATCCCCTGCCAGTGAAAACCACAAGGGAGAAGGCCCTGGCCCATCTCAACCTGCTGGACAACGGCAGCCCCACCCATGCGGCTGTGCTGTTGTTCGGCAAGGCGCCGCAGCGCTTTTTGCCGACTTCTGAAGTCAAATGCATGCACTTCCACGGTACCACCGTCCGCAAGCCCATTCCTTCCTACCAGATCTATAAGGGGACGGCCTTTGAACTGGTGGACCAGGCGGCAGATTTCGTTCTTTCCAAAATCAACCGGCACATCGGTACCCGGGCAGAGAGCGTGCAGGCCCCGGCCACTTACGAACTTCCCAAGGAGGCTGTTACCGAGGCCATCGTCAACGCCGTGGCCCATCGCGACTACACCAGCAACGCCAGCGTGCAGGTCGTGCTCTTTGCTGACCGGCTTGAGGTCTGGAATCCCGGCGAGCTTCCGCCTTCTCTTACACCGGAGCGCTTGCGGGAACCCCACGCCTCCATTCCGCGCAATCCGTTGATTGCCGAACCCCTGTATCTTGCCCGCTACATCGAAAAAGCCGGCAGCGGCACGCTGGATATGATCGACCGCTGCGGCGAGGCGGGGCTTCCGTCCCCGGACTTCGAGGAACGGGCCGGGCAGTTCGTGACTACGATCTGGCGGGACTGGCTGACGGATGAAGTAATTACGGGTCTGGATCTTAATGATCGCCAGCATCGGGTTTTGATTCACCTGAAGAGTGCCGGACGGATCGGGAATACGGAATATCAGAAACTCTTTGGTGTGGCAAAACGCACGGCCCACCGCGACCTGGTTGAGCTTGTGGAAAAGGGAGTTTTGGAAATGGTTGGAACCACTGGAAAAGGGACAGTGTACGAAGTACGGAAAGGGGCCACAAAGGGGCCAAAGGGGCCATCTGACTCCTCCGGCTCCAAAGGGGCCACAAAGGGGCCAAAGGGCTCATGACCGGGAAGGGCTCATGGAAAGGACGGCCAAATAGGCTGCAAGTAAGCAATTAGGGGATGCCAGGAAACAGGGCACAAACAGGACATGTTCCCATTTGGGCTGGTTTATTTTGAGCATGAGGGGCGATAAAATGAAGAATGTTAAAAATACTGGGTCTGTCTACGACAGCCTATATGTCAGGCCGGGCGTGGTACGGGAAGGGGCTTCGGCAGGCAGGATAGTCGAAACAAGGTCCAGGGGGGAGGGTGTGCAATGACATACGTTCTCTGCGTTTTGGTGGGTCTGGTGATTGGTGGCCTTGCGGCCTGGTTGATCGCGTCCGCGCGCATCACGAAATCCTTCACGGCCAAGATGGAGGAGTCCGAGCGCCGGGCAAACCTGGCCGAGGGTCGCGCCTCCGGGCTGGAAGCCACCGTTACCGAACTTCGCGTGCAGAATCAGAAGGCCTTCGAGGATTTCACGAAACTGCGGGACCAGTTGGGGAACGAGAACAGTGCGCGGGTGGAGGCCGAGACCCGATTGGCGGAAACCGTTCAGCGGCTTGAGGAGGAGAAGAAACTTCTCGACGACGCCAAGGCCAAGCTCACGGACACATTCAAGGCGCTCGCCGGGGACACGCTCAACAACAACACGGACGCATTTCTGAAGCTGGCCAAGGAGACGCTCGACAAGGTCCTCACGGACGCCAAGGGAGACCTCGGCAAACGCCAGGAAGCCATTCAAGGGATGGTCAAGCCCCTGTCGGAATCCATCACGAAGTTCGAGGAACATGTCCGCACGATTGAGAAGAATCGGCAAGAGGCGTATTCCGGCCTGACCGAACACTTGAAACTTCTGTCCACAGGCCAGCAGCAGCTTCAGAAAGAGACCGCGAATCTGGTCACGGCCCTGCGCAAGCCGCAGGTGCGCGGCCGTTGGGGCGAGATGACCCTGCGCCGGGTGGTGGAGCTGGCCGGGATGTCCGAGCACTGCGATTTCGCCGAACAAGTAACGGTCAGTACCGAGGAAGGGCGGTTGCGGCCAGACCTCGTTGTCAAGCTGCCGGCCGAGCGGGAGATTGTGGTGGACGCGAAGGTATCCCTTGATGCGTATCTTGACGCGGTTGCCGCCGAGACGGAAGACGTGCGCAAGACAGCCTTGGCGCGGCATGCATCGCAGGTGCGAACGCACATGAATATGCTGGCATCTAAGGCTTACTGGAATCAGTTTCCCAAGGCACCCGAGTTTGTCGTCATGTTCATTCCCGGCGAGTCATTTTTCGGCGCGGCAGTGGATGCCGACCATACGCTCATAGAAGACGGCCTTGGGCAGCATGTCGTTCTGGCGACTCCCACGACGTTCATCGCCCTGCTCCGTGCAGTGGCCTTCGGCTGGCGACAGGAACAGGTCGCCCAAAACGCCCAGGAGATCAGCGACCTGGGGAAACAGCTGTATGAACGCATGAGAACTCTGGCCGACCATCTTGGGGACATTGGAAAAGGGTTGGAAAAGGCCAATACTGCATACAACAGTGCCATTGGCTCAATGGAGGCCAGGGTTCTGCCTGCTGCCCGAAAATTCAAGGACTTGGGGGCCGCAATCGGCAACGAGATTCCGCCTCTGTCACCCGTCGAGACGACGCCCCGTGCGCTCGCCGCGCCGGAGATGAAGGAGGACGGCCATGCTTGAGAAGATCGTCGAAATCAAGAACGTCGGTCGCTTCCGGGGCTACAGCGCCAAAGGAGACGTAACGCTCCGTAAACTGACCCTCGTCTACGCGGATAACGGTAGCGGCAAAACCACTCTCTGTGCAATACTTCGCTCCCTCCAGACCGGCCAAAGTGAATTCATCACGGAACGGAAAACCCTGGCCTCCACCGCCGCCGCGTCTGTGCATTTTCGGCTCGACAACGCCAACTATCAGTTCACCAATGACGCGTGGACGGTCACCCATCCCGATATCCTTATCTTTGACTCAGTGTTTGTGAACGACAACGTTTACTCGGGCGACTACGTCGAACACGAGCATAGGAAGAATCTCTACCGTGTCATCGTGGGTGCACAAGGCGTCCAACTTGCCAAGGAGATTGAGCAACTTGACGGTCAAGTTCGGGACGCAAATACTGACCTACGGACCAAGAAAGAAGCCGTCACAAGGCACGTGCCATCCGGCGTCCCGTTCGATGACTACCTGCAATGGCAACCCCTCGCCGACGTCGAGGCTCAGATACGACAGAAGACGGAGGAGTTGAACAATCGACAGCGCGCCGCGGCGAAATCCGGCGAAATTCAGGCCAAGGGGCTGTTTGTCAAGGTCCAGATTCCTTCCCCGCCATCTGACTTTGCTGCGGTCCTTGCGAAACAACTCACGGACATCGTTGCCGACGCGGAGACGAAGGTTCGCCAGCAAATCGCCCGGCACCAGATGGGGCATCAAGGCGAACCCTGGCTGTCCCAAGGTCTTGGCTACGTCAGGGACAACCGGTGTCCCTTCTGCGGGCAAGGCGTGCAGGTGAATGAGTTGATTGAGGCGTACCGTTCTCACTTTAGCGCTGCGTATGAGAACCTCAAGCAGGAGGTCGCCCACTTAGGACAGAGGGTCAATGGTGCGATAGGCGAAACCTCCCTTGGCTCCGCCCAGCAGACTATCGCGGGCAATACTGCACTTGCCGAGTTCTGGAGGCAATTCACCACGGTTGACCTGCCAGTCATTTCCTTCCCGGACATCCAGCAGAAATACGCCGCTCTCCGCGACAAGTGCTTGGCACTCGCCAAGAAGAAACAGGACAACCCGACAGAGGCTATCACGCCGGATGCGGAATTCGCTGCCGTCCTTGCAAAAGTGGATGCTTTGCGAACGGCCGTCGCTACATATAACGCGGCTGCGGACGCTGCCAATCTGCGGGTGAACGAGCAGAAGACCGCCGCGCGTTCGCAAGCGGACATCACGACGCTCAAAAACGAACTGGTTCAACTGGATGCACGGAAAAAACGGTTTGAACCGGAGGTCGCCGGAGCATGTCAGGCCTATCAAGATGCCGTGGCCGCCAAGACGCGCCTTGAGCAGTCAAAGAATACGGCGCGCCAACAACTCGACCAGCATTGCCAAAACCTGCTCGGGACATACGAGCAGTCCATCAATGAGTATCTCGACCAGTTCAATGCCGGATTCCGCATCACGAACACGCGGCATCTCTACACCGGGGGGACACCGAGTTCCCAGTATCAGATTGAGATCAACAACTCTGCTCTGGACCTCGGCGACGCCCGAACTCCGGCTGGAACGCCGTGCTTCAAGACGGCCTTGAGTTCCGGCGACCGGAGCGCCATGGCATTGGCTTTTTTCCTCTCCGTGCTCAAGCAAGATGCCGACATCGGCCGCAAGATCGTGGTGTTCGACGACCCGTTCACTAGCCTGGATCGATTCCGTCGGACGTGCACACAGCAATTGATTCAGCGGCTCTTGGACTCGGCGCAACAGGTTATCGTCCTGTCGCACGATCCGCTCTTCCTGAAACTTCTCTCCGATGAGTGCCCATCTTCCGCCGCCAACGTCAAGACGCTCCAGATGAGCAAGGCCGGAGATACCACCATCATCGGGGAATGGGACGTTCAGGCCGAAGCGCAAAGTTCCTATATGAAAGACTTCTCAACGCTCCTTGGGTTCTATCGGGAAAGGAAGGGCGACCCACGTGCGGTTGCCAGGACCATTCGGCCCTTCCTCGAAGGCATGATGAGAAGCCACTTCCCGGGTCAGTTTCAACAGAACGAATGGCTTGGTGATTTCATCGGGAAAATACGAGCGGCCAGCGCAACGGATGGTCTCCAACACGCGAAGGCCGACCTTGCCGAACTGGACGCCATCAACGGCTACTCGAAGAAGTATCACCATCAACAGAATGCAAACGCCGACACCGAGCCGATAAACGACGACGAACTCCACGGCTTCGTCAAACGCACGCTTCGGCTGGTCGGAGGGAGTTGAGGCATGGACAATGCTCACGTGAGGATAACCGGATGATTCCGAAAGACAGCAAACGCCTGGCTGAAGTTGATTTCCCCATTGCCGTGGTTTCGAAGCACTCGGCGCGGGAGAAGTCCATAAGGCACGGCCACCCATCAACACTACATCTGTGGTGGGCGAGGCGGCCGCTTGCGGCTTGCCGGGCAATGCTCATGGCGCTTCTTCTGCCCGATCCATGCGACCCGCTTTGCCCTGCAGAGTTCAAAACGAGGGCGAAGGAATTGTTACTCCACATGCCCGGCTGGAACACCCCTCGCTTGAACGAACAGGTGAAGTCCGACGAGGGGCTGCGCAAAGCGGTTCTCACGTTCATCGGAGATTTTGCCGATTGGGACAACTCTGCGAACAATCATTTTCTCGCTGTGGCCCGAGCACTTGTAAAGGCAGCCCATCCGGATGAAACACCGCTGGTGGTGGACCCGTTCGCCGGGGGCGGATCGATCCCGTTGGAAGCTTTGCGGATCGGGTGTGAAGCCTTTGCCAGTGACCTCAATCCGGTGGCCTGCCTCATCCTCAAGGTGATGTTGGAGGATATTCCCAGGGAAACCCACCGCAGAGCCACAGAGGGCACAGAGAGCCTGGCGGATGAATTGCGAAGGATTGGAAAGGAGATCAAGGAAAAGGCCGAGGAGGAGCTGGCCGAGTTTTATCCAAAAGATGTGGACGGGGCCGTGCCCATCGCCTATCTCTGGGCGCGAACCGTGAGATGCGAGTCCCCCAATTGCGGGGCCGAGATTCCGCTCATGCGCTCATTTTGGCTGTGCAAAAAACCCAAGCGCAAGGTAGCTCTACGCTCTCAGTGTCTCCGTGGTGAAGTCACTTTTGAAATCTTCGAGCCAAAAAGCGAGAAGGAAGTCTCCAATGGAACGGTAACCCGTGCCAGAGCAACATGTCTTTGCTGTGGTTCGGTTCTGCAGCCGGAACGTGTGCGCGCCCAGCTTTTCGCTCAGCGCGGCGGAGCCGACGTGGTATTTGACAGTGACGGCAAGCGTATAGGCGGTGCGCGCATGCTCGCCGTTGTAACATTACATGCGTCTATTAATGGGCGGAATTATCGTCTGCCCACAGAGCGAGATTACGAGGCTGTCTGGAAGGCAAAGAAGCGACTCGCGGCGATTCTGGACGAGTGGGCGGATGGCGGCAAAAAGGACTTGTGCCCAGTGCCGGACGAGCCACTTCCGCCGATTGGAACCCTTGGATTCAGGGTGCAGCGTTACGGCATGCTTCAGTGGGGCGATCTCTTCACTGCAAGACAGAAGATGGCGCTGAGGACCGTGGCGCGTGCAGCATACGACCGACCTCAAACAGGAGACGATGCGATCCGCTCGACGATGGCTATGGTCGTCGGCCGATGCGCAGACTACGGGAGCTCAGGTGTCATCTGGGCTGAGGCCGGAGAATTTGTGGCTCATACCTTCGGACGCCAGGCACTGCCTATTGTCTGGGACTTTGCGGAAGCTGTGCCGTGGTCTGACTCATCTGGTAATCTTGATGGTGCAATCGATTGGACCGCGCGCGTTATTGAGGCATGGCCGGGCTCGAATGCTGGCCAACTGCAATCCGCAGATGCAACACAGCATCCCTTACCTGACGAGGCAGCGCAGGTATGGTTCACCGATCCACCTTACTATGATGCAGTCCCCTATGCCGACCTCTCAGATTATTTCCTTGTCTGGTTGAAGCGCGCGCTACCGGGCCACCCACTCCTCCGTGATCCCTTCGATCCGGCCAATCCGCTCGCTTCCAAAATACGTGAAGCCGTCCAAGACGAGACGAAGCGGGTGAACGGCCGACCCAAAGACCGCGCATGGTTCGAGGAAACGATGGCCAAGGCATTTTCCGAAGGTCGCCGAGTGCTACATGGGGATGGTGTGGGCTCCGTGGTCTTCGCCCACAAGACAACCGAGGGCTGGGAGGCGCTACTCACCGGCATGATACGTGGCGGGTGGACAATCACAGGTTCATGGCCCATTGCCACAGAGCGCCCTGGCAGACTTCGATCCCAGAACTCCGCTGCTCTCGCTACCAGCGTCCATCTCGTTTGCCGTCCCCGTCCCGACGATGCTCCAGTGGGCGACTGGAGTGAAGTTCTGCGGGAACTACCCAAACGTGTCGGCGACTGGATGGAACGTCTTCAGGGCGAGGGTATTCGCGGAGCGGATCTTGTCTTTGCCTGCATAGGTCCTGCATTGGAGATATTCAGCCGCTACAGTAAGGTTGAGACTGCCGACGGCGGCGAAGTCAAGCTCGCCGAGTACTTGGAAAAGGTCTGGGAGGTTGTGGGGCGAACGGCCCTTGAACAGATCCTCGGGACGGCAGAAGCCCGGGCTCGGAACGGAATGGCCGGCGCTTTGGAAGAGGATGCGCGCTTGACGGCACTTTTCCTCTGGACGCTGCAATCGACAAATGGGAATGGGGAAGTAAAAAAGGTAAGAGGCAAAAGTGCGGATGAAGAAGACGAGGCTGATGATATAGGTGACGATGAAGAAGAAACTCCCAAGGGTAAGACCAAAGGCTATAGCCTCGTTTTCGATGTGGTGCGCCGTTTCGCCCAACCTTTGGGCATTGCTCTTCCCAAATGGGAGGGCCGCGTCATCGAGACGCAAAAAGGCGTGGTTCGGCTTATAGCGGTTTCAGAACGGGCCAAGCAGCTTTTTGGCTCAGCAGGCATGGAATCTGCCGTGGAAGATCTGCTAGCCCCTGCCGCCAGTGGCCAGATGATGCTTCCCGGACTGGAGGAGATGGCAGCCCAAAAACAGCAAAAACTAAAAGGCCGGGGCAGGAAAATAATCATTGACGACCCAGGGCAGATCGACGCTTCAGCCACAACCCTCGACCGGGTTCATGCAGCAATGCTGCTCCAGGCCGGCGGGCAGGCAAATGCTTTACGGATGCTCATTAAATCCGAGCAGGATCGCGGTTCGGACTTCCTGCGCCTGGCAAACGCCCTGTCCGCGCTCTACCCGTCGGGAAGTGAGGAGAAACGATTGCTGGACGCCATGCTGCTGGCGGCAAGGTAAGGCAAAAGGAGAATGATAATGGAAGCATGGTACAAGGTTGCTACACCGCGCAAGGAAGTCCGACAGGGCCGCTCATTCAACCCGGATGAATTCGCCATCCATCTCGAGCAGGTCATCGCCGGAACCGCCCCGGAAGATTACCGGGAACCGGAAAAGTTTTTCAGCCGCACCTGTTTTACGCGGGCGCTTCGTGAACATGCCGGCATGGTGTTGCGTCGGCTCTCCGGCGAGACGGTGAACACCGCACCGGTCATGACCTTGATCACCCAATTTGGCGGTGGTAAAACCCACACACTCGCGGCGCTTTATCACCTGGCAACCAATGGGGAGAAAGCAGCGGAATATTCAGGTGTCGCAGAACTGCTTGCGGAAGCCGGCATCAAAACCGTGCCGGCGGCGCGTGTCGCCGCGTTTGTGGGCAATGCCTGGGACCCTCAGGATGGTCGTGAAACGCCCTGGATCGATCTGGCATGGCAGCTTGCCGGAAATGAAGGCGTCAAGGAACTTGGTGGCGCGGCCAAAACGACACCGCCGGGAACCGAGGCGCTTGCCCGTGTATTTAAGGCGGCGGGCGGGCCGGTGCTTTTTCTTTTCGATGAGGTTTTGAACTTTTTAAACCGCCATCGCAAAATGGCGGATCAGTTCCATGCCTTTATTCAGAACCTGACCGTGGCCACCACCGGAACCATACAAGGCGCGGCGGTTATCAGCCTGCCGCGCAGCCAGGTCGAGATGACCGACTGGGATATGCAGTGGCAGGACAAGATCACGAAGGTGGTGCGCCGGGTGGCCAAAGACCTCATCGCCAACGATGAAACCGAGATCAGCGAAGTGGTGCGCCGGCGCTTGTTTGAGGAGATCGGCAGCGAACGGGTCCGCAAAGCCGTCTGCAAAAAATATGCAGACTGGTGCTTTGAACGTCGCGCCCAACTTCCGCCGGAGTGGACCGCTGTGGACAGCGCTGTAACCGAGACCAAGGCAAGAGAGTATCTGCGTAGCCGTTTCGAGGTTTGCTACCCGTTTCATCCGGCGACCCTTTCGGTCTTCCAGCGCAAGTGGCAGGCCCTTGCGCAGTACCAGCAGACCCGTGGGACTCTCGCTATGTTGGCGCAATGGATCTCCTGGGCGTATCGCACGGGGTTCACGGAAGCTCGGCGCGAGCCGCTCATAACACTGGGGTCGGCGCCCCTGGAAGTCCCGGAGTTTCGAAGCGTTGTGCTCGGACAGCTTGGCGAATCCCGGCTTGTGGCTGCCATCGATTCGGACATTTCCGGAGCACAGTCGCACGCCAGATCGCTGGATGTGGATACCAAGGGCGCATTGCGGAACATCCATCGGCGCGTAGCGACAACCATTCTGTTTGAATCCTCAGGTGGACAGATTGACAAGGTAGCACACCTGCCGGAGCTGAGGTTCGCCCTTGGGGAGCCGGAAGTCGATACTACATCTGTAGATACAGCAGCCTTCAGTCTCGAAGACAAATCGTACTTTATCAGGCGTGTCGGTTCGGATGGTTTCAAGATCAGCCACCAGGCGACCATGAAGAAGGTGGTGAGCGACCGCAGGGCTTCACTGGACGAAGAAACCGAAATCAAGCCTGCCATGCGGCTGCTCATTCAGAAAGAGTTTGACCGGGGTGCCAGCCTGCCGCTTGTGTGTTTCCCGTCAGATGGAGCCTCAGTGCAGGACACACCAAAGCTCACACTCGTTGTGATCGAGCCGGAATCCGAATGGACGCCTGCCTGCGCCGGCACGGCAGACAGAGGCAGCGGCCCCTTGCGCTTTCAGATTGCGGAATGGACAAAACAGCGAGGAAAGTCGCCGAGGCTTTACCCTGGATCGCTTGTGTGGTGCATAAGAAAGCCTGGGCGTGACTTCAGGGAAAAGGTGGAATTGTGGCTCGCATGGAAGCGGGTGGCCAAGGAGATCGCAGAGGGAACGCTCGGTGGGGACTTCGACCGCAGTGATCGGGCCGAACTTCAGGCCAAGGTATCCGATGCCGAAGAGGCAGCCAAGGACGAGGTTTGGGGAGGATATCGATTTGTGGTCATCGCTGACCAACAGGAGCCGGATGGTCTTAAAACCATCGACTTGGGGGCAGGGCATTCGAGCGGCAGTGAAACCCTTTGCGGTCGCGTGGTTACCGCGCTGAAATCTCAAGCCCTGCTCAATGAATCCGTAGGGGCCGGCTACATCGAACGGAACTGGCCCCCGGCTCTTAAGGATTCTGGCGCCTGGCCGCTTTCAAGCCTCAGACAAAGCTTCCTGAATGGCTCATTGACACGTCTTCTTGATCCGGACACGATCCTTAGAAGCAAAATCGTCGAGTTCGTTTCAAGGGGTGATTTTGGGTTAGCCTCCGGCCGGAGAGCGGACGGCGGTTATGACCGTGTGCTTTTTAAAGAGTTTACCGATCCGGCGGATGTCACCTTTGAATCCGGAGTCTTTCTTCTTCTGAAAGCCAAAGCGATTGGATTTAAGGCCCCATCAGAACCTGTTTCGTCTGGTAGTATAGAACCGGATTCAACGCCGGAGCCAGTGCCGCCACCCGAGCCCGGACCGGGATCAGAGCCGGAAACTGCCCCAGTCCCAGGCACAAAGGTATTTCGGATTCATGGAGATATCCCGCCCGAAATCTGGAACAGGCTTGGAACCAGGTTTCTGCCCAAGCTGCGTAGCGGCACAGACCTTAAAATCGGCATTGATTTTTCAGTAACCATCGACCGGCAGCTCGAAAGAACATTTGAAGCCGATCTGAAGCAGATTCTTGAAGACCTTGGCTTATCAGGATGCGTGCAGTTTGAGTAAATACCTGGGGCAGAGTGAAGAGCATGCAGATAGTCTTAAGCAGAGATAAAACATAAGAAGCTGAGGCAGGAGAAGACTGATGACCGGCCCAAGGGAAAGCTCGGATAAAATATTCTGGTCGGGCCGTGTCGTGGCTGTCCAGCCCCGCATACGGCTCTCACGATCCTTCGATGAGCGGGCCCATAGCTACTTGGGGTACGTGCTTCGCATCGACGGGACCTGCGGCGGGGAGGTTGGCGAGTTTCTGATTGCGGTCGGTGAAGCTGCGCACGAAAAGCACCGGTTTCAGACAGGCATGGAACTGAACGGTTACTCCGTGCCAGTAGAAGATCAGCGCAAAGAGACGGCGGCGCTCTACAAGACGGGCGGGCTCAAGGTTGTCAGGGATACCGAGGGTGAAACTCCTGCCGGTCCGCCTTTCCGTGGAGTGCCTCCAAACCTAGAAACCTACCGCAGCCGGGGACATCGTCGTCTGGACGCCCGGACCTACGACACCAAATGCACGAGCTGCATCTGGGGCTGCCGGATGCCGGTGGAAATGATCATCGACCAGTGGAATCCGTCAGAGAAACAGTACCGGCTCGAAACCTTCTGCTACGGCCCGAAAAGCTGTCCCTTTTGCCGGCCTGGGCCTGTGCGGAAAGTTCCGGGGCGCAAAGGCATGTCTTATACCGAAGAGGATTGGGTCGACGACGATGCGACCGCCCATCGGGGGCCTGATGATTAGTCCGTTGCGCCAAGTAGAGATGCTGGAACGAGCTCAAGGCTGTCTTCTCGGACAACTCGCCGGAGACTCCCTTGGCAGCCTGGTCGAGTTTCGGGCTCCGAATGACATCCGGCGGGAATACCCGCAAGGTGTCCGGGAACTTGCCGACGGGGGCACCTGGAACACCATTGCAGGTCAGCCGACGGACGATTCGGAAATGGCCCTTTTATTGGCCCGGATGCTGGCGGATCACGGACGTTATGATCCCGAGGGAGCCAGGAAAGCGTACATTTTCTGGCTGGACTCCGGGCCCTTCGATTGCGGCATGACCGTCGCCGGTGGTCTGCGGGGTCGTCCCAATCCGGACAGCCAGGCCAACGGCGCGATGATGCGGATTAGCCCGCTGGGCATCTTCGGAGCCAACCATGACCCTGAGTTGGTTGCCGAGTGGACACGGCGGGACGCAGCAATCACCCATCCCCATCGGGTCTGCCAGCAAGCCAACGCATTGTTCACGATGGCGATTGCCCGTGCCATCCGCCAGGGGAGCGCCGCCCGGAACCTGTACGAGCAGATTGTGACCTGGGCGGAAGACATGAAGGTCGATGGAAGCCTCCGGGAAGCGCTCCGAGGTGCCGGCGAATCTCCTCCAGCGGATTATCTTCACCAACAGGGGTGGGTGCTGACGGCATTCCGCAACGCCCTGTGGCAGCTCTTGCATGCTCCGAATCTGGAGGAGGCCGTGGTGGACACCGTCATGCGCGGGAGAGACCCCGACACCAACGCCGCCATCTGCGGCGCGCTGCTAGGCGCTGTGCCCGACCGGAACGCCGTGCCTATCCAATGGGTCGAATCCCTGCTCAAATGCCGCCCCGCAGCGGGACAACCGAATGTGCGCCATCCCCGGCCCGAGTGTTTCTAGCCCGTGGACGCACTGATGCTTGCTGAGCAGTTGATTTGCGAGCAAGGAGCGGATTCATGAAAATCCCCAACAGTCGGCAAATGGCCAAAACCTGGCCTTACACGCGATACAAGAGTTTCGAGGCGTCTCTGCGCAAGGCGGCGGAACTATGGTTTAGCAAACGGGGACACGAAACCCATCCCAAGATGAAGTACTGTCTCGCCCGTCATGATCTGTGGGCAAAGAATCTTATCTGTGAAGATGTCGCGGATTACATTCGCCGGGAACAGGAGAGACACCTCGGCGAGGATTCCTTCCCTCTGCACAAATATCTTCATCACGGGCTAAGCAGTCAGGCGATGGCATTTAATCTGGTTGGCCCACTGATCGTCCGAAACGATCTTGCTCCTTTGAAGATTGCAATTGAAAAGTTGGGTGTCCCATGGCCGGAAGGAAAGGTCGAAGCAGTTTTTGAGCACGACGACCGGTCAGTTTTTAACGAGGATAATGGACAACCCACGTCTATCGACATCATTCTGTCAGGCTCGTGCAACAGCCTCTTTATCGAGGCAAAGATGGCGGAACGAGAGTTTGGTGGTTGCTCCGTTTTCGCTGGTGGGGATTGCGAAGGTCGAAATCCTTATCCAGAAAGGCTTGGCGAATGCTACCTGCATCATATCGGAAGGAAATATTGGCAGCGTCTGGATGAACTCGGTTTCTCGGGCGCGGCTCTTGTCAAAGGGGCAATCTGTCCGCTCGCGAACTACTACCAGTTTTTCCGCGAGGCAACATTTGCCTTTGCCAAGCAAGGGAGCTTCATTCTGCTGCACGATTCAAGGAACCCCGCCTTTTTGAGGTCCGCGGATGACAGGAAGGATCATGGCGGCTTGTGGCCGTTTCTATATAAAGCGATCCCGCAGAACCTACGTCATCGAGTTGGCAGATTGACCATTCAGATGGTCGTTGAGGCCATACAAGAATCGGGCGGGCATGAAGACTGGATTGAAGAGTTCAAGAACAAGTATGGGCTTCAGTAAGCCGTCACCGGAAACGGCCTGATTTTTGATAACTCGTTGATATTGAAGGTTTGCGGTTTACGGCCGGAGAAAGAGAACGGTTATGAAGAGGGTTGCACATGGGGAGCCAAAACGGCGTTCCTTGGCTTTTATGTCCCCTGGTTTACCATCCCCACAAAAAATTTGATCAGATGTAATTGTGTCTTGAGATAGCAAAGGAGATTTTCTGAAATGGACATCCCGCGGATCTTCAACATCACCGAAAGTGCTCATCGCATCCATGACCCGTTCACGCCCGAAAAGCTCGCCGCTCTCGGGGCGGCGCTGCGGCTGGAAAGAGGGACCCGGGTGCTCGATCTCGGCAGCGGTTCGGGGGAGATGTTGTGCACCTGGGCGCGCGATTACGGAATCATTGGCACCGGCATCGACATGAGCCGGTTATTCACCGAGCAAGCGAAACTTCGCGCTGAAGAACTCGGGGTCGCCGATCAAGTCAAGTTCATTCATGGCGATGCCACCGGTTACGTCTCTGAAGAAAAGGCCGGCGTGGCGGCCTGCGTCGGTGCCACGTGGATCGGCGGGGGAGTCGCCGGCACCATCGAGCTTCTGGCGCGGAGCCTCCGCCCCGGGGGGATCATCCTCATCGGCGAGCCCTACTGGCGGAAGCGGCCGCCGACGGAGGATGTTGCCAAGGGGTGTCTTGCCGGCTCAATTTCCGATTTTCTCCTGCTTCCAGAACTTCTCGCGTCTTTTGGTCGGCTCGGCTACGACGTCGTGGAAATGGTTTTGGCGGACCAAGACAGCTGGGACAGGTACGAAGCGGCCAAGTGGCTCACCATGCGCCGATGGCTTGAAGCCAATCCCGACGACGAATTGGCGAATGATGTTCGAGCGCAACTAACCTCGGAACCGGGGCGCTATGCCGCTTACACGCGTGAATACCTGGGATGGGGTGTGTTCGCGCTGATGGCGCGGTGAAGAGGGGATTACCGGGCAATTCGGCGAGCGGTCTTCCTCAACCCGCTCCCGCCCGCCCGCGCCCTTCAGGGCGCCGAGATCATATAAACGATGTACACGCCGATTGCGACCAGGAAGACCAAGCCGATCATGAAGACGATGTCGGCGGCGCGCTCCAGCTTGCGGGGGCGGGGAACGTCCCGGTAGCGCAAGGCCCAGTAGGATAAAAAGAAGGACGCGAGGAACAGCACGGCGTCCAAGGCGAGCAGATCGTCGGCGATCGTGTTCTTGCGCTGGAGGCTGATCGTGATGCGGATCAGCCCGATCGCCGTGAGGCAGACGCCGATGAGCACCGCGGAGGCGGAAAGGATCCGGCCGCTGTTTTCGGGATCGAGCTCTCGCTTGGGTTTCTTCACGTCGTTTTCGGCCATGGCGTTTCCTTTCAATTCCCGCCGTACCGGAACCGGACCTCGATCTCCGGGACGTCCCGGAGAAGGCGGCGGAGGGGCTCGGCGTCGGCGTCCTTGGTGTGATAGGGATAGAGGATCTTCGGCCGCATCGCCCGGACGGCGTCGGCGATCATGTCCGGAGACATCGTGTAGGGCCGCATCATGGGGAGAAAGGCGACGTCGATGTTCTTCAGGGCTTTCATCTCCGGCGTGTTTTCGGTGTCGCCGGCGACATACACCCGAACGTCCCCGAACGTCAGGATGTAGCCGTTGCCCGTTCCCCGGGGATGGAAGGGAACTCCTTCGGACCGCATGCCGGTGATGTTGTACGCCGGGACGGCCTGGATCCCGAGGCCGCGGGACGAGGCCGCTTCGCCGTTTTTCAAGGCCCGGGCCCGGGAAAGCCTCGGCCGGCTTTCCGGGTCGCAAAAAATCTCGGTTCCGGGCTTGCTCAACAGGGCGACTGCCTTGGGATCGAGATGGTCGAAGTGGCCGTGGGTGACCAGGACGACATCGGCCTTGGGCAGGGCGGCGAAGTCGGCCTCCGTCGAGACCGGATCGGCGTAGACCAGGATATCCTTCCAGTCGAAAACCAGCGAGGCATGCCCCAGAAACGTGATCCGAAGATCCCCGCCGGACGTCGGAATCGACTCTTGTTTTTTCTCGCGGCTCATGGCGGTTCCTCCTCTTTTACCTTTATTCATAGCAAAACCCCCGGCCCGGCGCAACCGGACGGATCCGGTTGCGGGGCGGCCCGATTTGGGATATAAAAAACTGTCGAACGGGAAATGACATGCTCAAACGAAGCCTGTTTCTGAAGATCTTCGGGGGATTCGGGCTGATGATTCTCCTGATGAGCGTTCTCACGACGTTTATTTCCTTCGGAATCATCCGTTCCCATTACCACCGGCGGCTGGCGACGGAGCTGGAGCATGTCGGCCGGGCGATGACCCTGGATATCCTCCGCTTGATGGAGGGGCCGCCCGAAGCCCTCGAATCGTTCCTGGTGGACGAGGGGCGCAAGATCGAATCCCGGGTGACGGTCATCGCCCCCGGCGGGGCCGTCCTGGGCGATTCGGAGAGAAATCCCGCGGAGATGGAAAGCCACCGGTACCGTCCGGAAGTGGCCGAGGCCCTCGAGGGAAAGACGAGCCGGGCGGACCGGTTCAGCTACACCGTCGAGGACCGGATGATCTACGTCGCGATCCCGTTGAAGGACGACTCGGGCGGGGTCCGGGCCGTTCTCCGGCTCAGCGTTTACGCCCGGGGAGTGGATGCGCTCCTGGCCGATCTCCGGGGCGGCATCATCCGGGCGGTCCTGATCGTGACGGCCCTGGCCCTCTTGGCCGCCCTTTTCTTCACCCTCAGCCTGACCCGGCCTCTTCAAGCCCTCGTCCGCGCCTCCGAAAAGGTCGCCGAGGGGGATTTCGGGGCGAAAGTCCGAGTCGGAGGGGGCGGCGAATTCCGGCACTTGGCCGGCGTCTTCAACGCGATGACGGACCGGCTGGAGGCCCAGTTTGAGGACCTGGAGCGCCGCAAGGAGGAGCTGGCGAACATCATCGCCTCGATCCGGGAAGGCCTGGCGGTGATCGGCCGGGACGGCCGGATTCTCTTTTCCAACGAGGCGTTCCATTCCCTCTTCCCAAAGGCGGCCGGCGGGAACCGCGGGTACCTGGAAACGGTCCGGAGCGCCGGCCTCCAAAGCCTTATCGAGGACAGCCGGAGGGAAAAGGCCGGCCGGACCGTCGACGTCAAGATCGGGGACCGGAGCTTCCTCGCGGCCGCCGGCTATCTTCCGGCCCAAGACGGGATCGTCCTTCTTCTCACCGACATGACCGAGCGGCGGCGGGTCGACGAGATGAAAAAGGATTTCATCGTCAACGCCTCCCATGAGCTGCGGACGCCGCTGGCCGCGATTTCCGGGGCGCTGGAGCTTCTCCTGGACGGGAAGGCGATCAACGATCCGGCCGCTCTGGACATCCTCTCCCGCCATGTCGTCCGGATGCGGGCGATCGTCGACGATCTCCTGAAGCTGGGGGAGCTCGAGTCGCCGGAGACCCGTCTCGACCTGAAGGCGGTGGATCCGGCCGCTTTGGCCCGGCGCGTCGTGGAATTATACGCGGACCGGGCGGCGGAGAAAGGCCTCTTTCTGAAGATCGAGGCGGCCCCGGACCTGCCGCCCGTCCGGGCCGACGAGGTTCTTCTGGAACAGCTGCTGATCAACCTGGTCGACAACGCGGTGAAATACACCGACCGCGGCGGCGTGACGATCTCCCTCTCGCCCGGCAAGGGACAGATGACTTTCCAGGTTTCGGATACCGGGCCGGGGATCGCCGCCGAGCACCTGCCCCGGATTTTCGAGCGCTTTTATCTTGTCGACCCGGCCCGCTCCCGGAAGCTCGGCGGAACGGGTCTCGGGCTGTCCATCGCCAAGCACATCGTCCTCCTTCACGGGGGGGCGATCGAGGCGCGGAGCGAGGCCGGGGCGGGAACCGCCTTCTCTGTCCGGCTGCCGCTCGCCTGAAACCGCGGCCGCGATTGGCGGGCTTTCTTTTTCCGGTTAAAATGATCAGGAACGCGAGGTGCCCATGCTTTCTTTCGCCGAACGCTTGACCTTGGACGATATCCGCCGCGGAATCCTCGGGCGCGACCTGGCTTTTCCGACGCCCTTCGGCCCGCGGCATCTGTTCTACGCTGATTACACCGCCTCGGGACGGCTGCTCGATTTCGTCGAGAAAAAGCTTCTCGAGATTTCCCGGTCCTACGCCAACACTCACACCGAGGACGATTACACGGGCAAGACGATGACCCGGCGGTTCAAGGAAGCGGAGCGCCGGATCAAGGCCTCGGTCAACGCCGGCCCCCGTGACAAGATCTTTCCGACGGGCTCGGGCTCGACCGGCGCCCTGAAGAAGCTTCAGGAGATGCTCGGCGTATACCTCCCTCCGGTCACCCGGGAGCGGATCGAGGCCTTGTGCCGGACGGCGGCCGCGAGGGGCGTCGACTTGGGGCCCGAGGTGAAAAAGATCACGCCGGTCGTCTTCATCGGCCCCTATGAGCACCACACGAACGAGCTGATGTGGCGGGAGGCCTTCGCCGAGGTCGTCGTCGTCGGCTTGGACGAAGCCGGCGGATTAGATCTCCGGGATCTCGAACGGAAGCTCGACGATCCGGCCTTCGCCGGGAGGATCCGGTTCGGCTCGTTCTCGGCCGGATCGAACATCACCGGCGTCCGGACGCCGGTCTATGACGTGGCCCGGCTATGCCGCTGCCGCGGCGTGCCGGTCTTTTTCGATTTCGCCGCGATCGCGCCCTATGTCGAAATCGACATGAACCGGGACGAGGAATCGGCCTTCGACGCCGTTTTCTTCTCGCCCCATAAGTTTCTCGGGGGTCCGGGAAGCTGCGGCATCCTGATCATGAAGGACCGTCTCTACCGGCCGGATCTGCCGCCGACGACGGCCGGGGGAGGAACGGTCGTCTACGTCGGGCCGAAGAGCCACGACTACGCGGTTGACATCGAAACGCGGGAGACGGCCGGAACGCCGCCGATTCTCCAGACGATCAAGGCCGCCCTGGCCGTCGAGGTGAAGGAGGCGGCGGGAGCGGCCCGAATCGAGCGGATCGAGCGCGGGCATCTCGCCCGCTTCATGCGGGGGCTCGGCCGGATCCCCGGCATCCGGACGGTCGGCCCGGGGGGAGTGGAGAACCGGACGCCGATCGTGTCGTTCAACATCTCCCACCGGGACCGGATCCTCCATCCCAAGTTCGTGACCAAGCTCCTCAACGACCTCTTCGGCATCCAGTCGCGGGCGGGATGCAGTTGCGCCGGGCCCTATGGCCACCGGCTGCTGGGGATCGGCGACAACGACTCGATCCGCTACCGGGACGCCATCCTCTGCGGCCGCGAGGGCCTCAAGCCGGGCTGGGTCCGGATCAACCTCCATTGGATCTTCGAGCGGGAAGACGTGGATTTCCTGCTCCGGGCGATCGATTTTACGGCCCGAAACGGCGAGCTGTTTCTCCGTCTCTACGGCTTTCGCGAGGAAACGGGGGAGTGGATCCACGTGGACGAATCGGGCCGGGCGGGCTCGCCCGGAGACTCCGCCCCGTCGGCCGGAAAAAAAATTCCGGCGGCCCGGATTCCGGCCCTTCGGGAATCGTACTTCCGGGACGCCGAAGCGGCCGCGGCCGGGCTCCGGCGCCTCGGCCCGCCGCCCTGGAAGCCCGACGGCCCGGAAGGATCCCTGCGCTGGTTCTACGAGGCCGACATCGGGTCAGATTGACCTTCCGACGGTCAATCGCCTATTGTAGAATCGTGACCAAGACGAAAACACGGCGATCTCGGATTGTTCCGGCCGGGAAATCCCGTCCGGAACTTCCGTCCGGTTCGCCGACCGACGCCGTTCTCGAAAGCATTTCCGACGGCGTGTTCACCGTGGACCGGGAGTGGCGGATCACGTCCTTCAACCGCGCGGCCGAGGAGATCACCGGCATTCCCCGGAAAGAGGCCCTTGGACGCTTCTGTTCGGACGTCTTTCGTTCCAGCATGTGCGAAGCCGATTGCGCCTTGCGGCGGACGATGAAGACGGGAAAACCGATCATCGGCCGCTCCGGCTTCATCATCAAGGCCGACGGCCGGCGCATTCCGATCAGCGTTTCCACGGCCGTCTTCCGCGACCGGACGGGACGGACGGCCGGCGGCGCGGAAACGTTCCGGGACCTGAGCGAGGTGGAAGCGTTGCGGCGCGAGCTGGACGGGAAATTCCGGATCGGCGAAATGGCCAGCCATAGCCCGCTCATGCAACGGATCTTCGACGTCCTTCCGGCCATCGCCGCCAGCCCGAGCACGGTCTTGATCCTGGGGGAGACGGGGACGGGCAAGGAGCTCGCCGCCCGGACGATTCATGAATTGAGCCCTCGCCGGAACGGCCCCTTCGTGGCCGTTAATTGCGGGGCTCTCCCCGACACCCTTCTGGAATCCGAGATTTTCGGATACAAGGCGGGGGCGTTCACCGGGGCGGTCAAGGATAAGCCCGGCCGCTTGGCCCTGGCGGAGGGCGGCACGCTTTTTCTCGACGAAATCGGGGAAGTGAGCCCGGCCTTCCAGGTTCGTCTCCTCCGGGTTCTCCAGGAAAGGACGTATGAGCCCTTGGGCGCGACGCGCCCAAAATCCGCGGATATCCGGGTCTTGGCCGCGAGCAACAAGGATTTGGCCGCCCTCGTGAAGGAGGGCCGGTTCCGCGAGGATCTCTTTTATCGCGTCAACGTCGTCCGCCTGGAGCTTCCTCCCCTGCGCCAGCGCAAAGAAGACATCCCGCTGCTTGCGGCCCAATTCATCGAGAGGTTCAACCGCCTTCAAGGCAAATCCGTCAAGGGGGTGGACGGGGAGGCTCTCTCGCTTCTCATGGCCAGGGACTGGCCGGGCAATATCCGCGAGCTCGAAAACGTCATCGAACGGGCGTTCATCGTCTGCGGTGACGGCCCGATCGGCGTCGCCCACCTTCCCGAGGATCTGATTCCTGACGCCGGGAGGTCCGATGTTCGGGCCTCCCACGACGCGCTCGACGCTCAAGCGATCCGGGCGGCGATCGAAAACGCCGGCGGCAACAGGGAAGCGGCGGCCCGGGATCTCGGCATCCACAAAACCACCCTCTTCCGCCGGATCAAGCGGCTCGGGCTTTCCTTCCCCGGCCCCGACGGCCGTTCCCGCCGCCGGCCGCCGGACCGCTCTTGATTTGTCTCCCCCGGTTATAGTAATTTAAAAAACGCCATGCGGGTTTCTGCGCGGGTTCAGCGGAGTTTGCGGATCGGCGTCCTGCTGGCCTTCACGATTTTATCGCTCGGCGTCCATTTCTTTCATACGGAAAAAGGAATCTACGAACCGGCCGGCTGCCCGGCTTGTCATTTTCTCGTTTTCAGCCAGTCCGTCGGGCCGGTTCTCGTGTTTTTACTCCCGTTGCTGATTCTTCTGGGAGCCGTCTGTCTTGAAATATCCATCCGGTTGAATCAAACCGGAATCCGTCTCTATCTTTCCCGTTCTCCGCCATCCGTCTGATCCTTCCTGCCGGCCTTTTCCCTCGATTTCCTGACATCCTCGGTTTGAACATGAGGAGGACGAATGGCGAGACTACGCGGATTATTTCCGATCATTTTGATCATCGGGCTGGGCGCGGTTTCCGGCTTCTCGGGGCCGAACGACCTTCCGGACGGATTGACTATTTCCCAATGCATCGAGATTTCCTTGTCGCAAAATCCCCTTTGGCTGTCCTCGGAGCACGACGTCCGGGCGTCCTTGGCCCGGATCGAGCGGGCCAAGGCCAGGCCCCGGCCCAATCTCGACTTCGATTCGGATCTTCAGCCGGGCTTTCTGGACTTCGGGGGCTCGGGAGAATCCTACTTGGGCGTATCCCAGATCCTGGAGTTTCCGGGCCGGCGGGGATTGCGGACGCGCATCGCCCGCTTGGAGTCGGAAGAAGCGGCGGCAGACCGGTGCGTCCTGCGCGCCGAGATCGTCTTCCAGATCAAGGAGACTTTTTTCGGCGTCCTCCTGGCGGAAGAAAAAAGGAATTACGCCGCCCGGAATCTGGCCCTGGCCCGTGATTTCCTGGAAAAAGCCAAGGTCAAGTTCGAAGCCGGGGACGCGGCCCGGGTGGAGTATGTCCGGGCCGGAGTGGAGGAATCCAAGGCCGCCACGGCCTTGGCCGTCGCCGAAAACCGGATCCTCCTGGAAAAGGCCCGCCTCAATTTCCTTCTCGGGCGCCCGAAATCCGAGCCGCTGAACCTCCGGGGAAGCCTCATCCGCGCCCGCGTTCCTTTCGACGTCGTTTCCCTCGTTGAACGAGCCCAGGCGGTCCGCCCCGAGATGGCCGCGATGAACGCCCGGCTGGCCAAAGCCGGGGCGGCGAAAAAAGAAGCCGGCCTTTCCTACCTGCCCGACTTCAGTCTCGGCTTGTCCCGGCACCGGATCGCCGGCGAGAAGACGACTTGGGATTTCACCCTCTCCGTTCCCGTGCCGTTGTTTTTCTGGCAGCCGCTCCGGGGGGAGATCGCCGAAAGGCAGGCGGAGCTGCTGTCCCTGGAACAAAAGGCCCGGCAGATGAGGAATTCCATCAGTCTCGAGGTCGAACAGGCCGGGTTCCAGGCCCGGGCGGCCGAGGGACAGATCGCCCTATTCCAAGACAAGATTCTGGTCCAGGCCCGGGAAGTGCATGATTTGTTTCTCTACAGCTTTCAAGAAGGCGAAATCACCGGGATTGAGCTCATCGAGGCGCGGCGGACGCTGATCGAGGCCCTCGAGTCCTATGCCGACGCCTTGTTCGTCTACAACACGGCCCTCGCCTCGCTCGAAAAATCGGTCGGCGCGCCCATCGAAGGAGTCGAAAATTGAATAAGAACATCCCAGCGGTCGTTTGTCTATTTCTTCTGATTCTCGGTTCGTCGGCGTGCTCTCGTCCGGCGGAGGATGCCGGGCGCGGGCGAAAGGCCCCCGGCGCGGAAATCCCCGGCCGCGGTTTCGGGCCGGGACGGGGGGCTGACGTCCGGGGCGTCCGTCACGGACTGGAACGCGGCGGCGGCGCCGCCCGGCTCCGGGCGGCGGCGGAATCGATCCGCCTGACCGAAGCCGAGACCGGGGCCGTTGAAATCGAAACCGAACCGGTTTCCTTCCGGCCGATGGTGGACAAGCTGCAGGCCACGGGAAAGATCCAGGCCCATCAGTTCGGCAAGGCGATCATCAGTTACCCGTTTCCGGCCCGCATCTCTCAAATTCATGTCCGGCCGGGGGATTGGGTGAACCCGGGGCAATCCCTGGTCACTCTTCAAAGCGAGGCCGTCGGCGAGACGAAGGCCGAATATTTCAAAGCACTGGCCGATCTCGACCTGGCCGTCAACAACCTCGAACGGGAAAAGCGCCTCTTCGAGCGGGGGGCCGGGGCCGGCAAGAATCTCCAGGCCGCCGAAGCGGAATGGAAAGTGGCCGAAGCCGCCCGCAACGCGGCTGAAAAGAAGCTCCATATATTAGGCTTCACCGAGGAGCAGGTCCGGGCGGCCGGCGCGGTCCACGAAATCAATCCGCTGATCACGCTCTTTGCCCCGATCGCCGGCAACGTCGTCGACAACAACGCGGTCCTGGGCGGGATGGTCGATCAAGCAACCGAGATCTTGACGATTCTCGACCCTCGCCGGCTCTGCGTCGACGCGGATATTTACGAGCGGGACATCGCCCGGGTGCGTCTCGGCCAGAGGGTCGACGTCTCGGTTCCGGCGTATCCGGACTTGGTGTTCAAGGGGACGCTCAAATACGTGGGGGACGTCCTGAAGGAGGAAACCCGGACGGTCACGGTCCGGACCGAGGTCGAAAACGAGGGGCGGCGCCTGAAGCCCGGCATGTTCGCGACCCTCGATATCGTCCTCGAAGAAAACAGCCGGGCTTTAACCGTTCCGGTCGCGGCCGTCCTCGACGACGGCCTGGAAGAGATCGTCTTCATCCGCAAAGACGGGGAGTTTTTACGCCGGGTCGTCCGGACGCGATCCAAGGTCGACGGCTATCTCGAAGTCACGGACGGGCTGTCGGAGGGCGAGGACGTCGTGGTCAAGGGAAACTTCCAGTTGAAGTCCAAGCTCTACGACGAGATCCTCAAGGCCGCGGGGATCCATTGAGAGGAACGGCCGGTCCGTCTTCGGCCGCGGAGGATCCATCATGATCAACAAGCTCATTGAATTCGCCCTCAATCACCGTCTCTTGACGGTGTTCTTGATCGGCCTGGTCTGTCTGTGGGGGATCGTCGTTTATTTCCGGATGCCGAAAGACATCTATCCCGAGCTCAACGCCCCCCTGGTCAAGATCATCACCGAAAATCCAGGCATGGCTTCGGAAGACGTCGAACGGCTGATCACCTTTCCCCTGGAAAGCCTTCTTTCGGGCGCGCCCGGCGTCACCCGGGTCCGCTCGGAGTCGACGACGGGGGATTCCGTCGTCACTGTCGAATTCGAGTGGGGGGAGGACATCTACAAGGCCCGTCAGATCGTGGACAGCAAGCTCGAGCTGATCACCGGCCGTCTTCCCCAGGGAACGAGGACGCCCACGCTCGGCCCCGTCTCGTCCCGCATGGGCGAGGTTTTCGAGTTCGCGGTCATCGGCGAGCCTGGAACGGACCCGATGGAGCTCCGCTCGACGGCCGACTGGACGATCCGCTATCAGCTCCAAGGCGTTCCCGGCGTCGCCTTCGTCATCAATCTCGGCGGCTTCGTCAAGCAGTTCCAGGTCTTTTTGAAGCCGGACATGCTGAAGAACTATGGAATCACCGTGGCCGACGTCAAGGCGGCCATCGAGAGCAGCAACCGGAATTTCAGCGGCGGATCCATCGTCAAGGGATCCCAGGAGATCCTGGTCAAGGGGCTGGGACAAATCGAGACGCTGGAGCACATCCGGAACACGGTTCTCAGCTCGGTCCGCAACGTGCCCGTCTTCGTCAAGGACGTCGCCGACGTCCGGATCGGCGGCAAGTTCCGCCGGGAGGCGGCCGGCCACGACGGCGAGGAAGCCGTCTACGTCACCGTCGAGAAGCAATACGGCGGCGACACGTTGACGGCCATCGCCAACATCAAGGGCGCCCTGGACAGGATCAGCCGGGATCTGCCGAAATATATCGGGATCAAGCCGTTCTACGACCAGTCCGTTCTCATTCTCAAGTCCATCCAGCACGTCGAGATCACCATTCTCGAAGGCGTTCTCCTCATCATCCTGGTCATGATCTTCTTCATGTGGAACCTGCGGAGCGCCCTCTTGGCGTCCCTGACCATTCCCTTTTCGATCCTCATCGCCCTGGTGATCATGGATCTGTTCGGGATCAAGCTGACGGTCATGTCGATCGGCGGCCTGGCCATCGGAATCGGAAAAATGGCCAACGGCTCGATCATCATGATCGAGAATATCTTCCGGCTTTTGAAGGAACGGGCCGGACAGGCGCCGCTCCGGGATATCGTCGCCGAGGCGGCGAAGGACGTCGGCAAATACCTGTTTTCGGCCAGCCTCGTCATCATCCTCGTTTTTCTCCCCCTGCTGACCTTGCAGGGGCTGGAAGGGGCGATGTTCCGGCCGACGGCTTTCGCCGTGGCCGCGGCCCTGTTCGCGGCCATGTTGCTGAACATCACCCTCCAGCCGGTCTTGGCCGTGGTCTTCCTGTCCCGGGGGAAAATCAAGGACGCCAAGGACCCGGTGACGGATTTCCTGGCGGCCAAGTACAAGCTCGTCATGGAAAAAGCCTTGTCCAAGCGGACGATCGTCCTCGTCCTCTTCTTCGTCCTCATCGCCGGGGCGGCCGTCGGGTTTCTCTTCCTCGGCAAGGAGTTCGTCCCTCCGCTGGACGAGGGCGCGATCATGGCCTCGACGGTCATGCTGCCCGAAACGTCGCTGGAGGAATCGGTGAAGATGGGCCGAAGGATCGAGCGGATCTTCCTGTCGTTTCCGGAGGTGGTTTCGGTTTCGAGGACGACGGGAACGGCCGAGGCTTCCGAGCATCTCCATCCGGTCAATCACAGCCATTACAACATCGAGCTCGTGCCGCGGGAAAAGCGCAAGCGCGGATTCGACGAGCTGGCCGCGGCCATGCGCGACGAGCTGGAAAAGCTCCCCGGCGTCGCCTTCATCTTCGAGCAGCCGATCGCCAATAAGCTGGCCGAGATGATGACCGGAACCGAGGGACAGTTGGCGATCAAGCTGTTCGGCCCCGACCTGGCCGTCCTGAACGCCAAGATCGAGGAAATCCGGAACGTCTTGGCCGACGTCCCGGGCGCCGCCGACCTTCAAGTCGAGCAAACGACCGGCGTTCCCCAGCTCGTCATCCGCCTCGACCGGGAGAAACTGGCCCGTTTCGGCATCCCGGTGGCCGACGTCGCCGGTCTCATCGAAACCGCCCTCAACGGCATCGAGGTCACCGACGTGTACGAGGCGGACCGGGTGACTCCGGTTCTCATCCGCCTTTCGGAGGAGTTCCGGAAAGACGAGGACGCCGTCCGCAACTTGCTCATCGATGCGCCGGGAGGCCTTCGGATCCCGCTGTCGGAGCTGGCCGAGCTCCGGAGGGATGAAGGGCCGCAGACCATCTTCCGGGAAAACCTCATGCGGCGGAAAATCATCATGGGCAACGTCGAGGGCCGGGACATCGGGGGGTTCGTCAAGGAAGCCCGGGATAAAATCGAGGCCGGCGTCGACCTGCCGCCCGGGTATTACGTCACGTTCGGCGGGCAATTCGAAAGCCAGCAGCGGGCCCTCCGCCACCTGGCCTTCCTCATGATGCTGGTCATCCTGATCATTTTCGTGATCCTGTTTTCCTCGTTCGGCTCGCTGCGGCAAGCGCTCCTGGTCATCATGAACGTGCCCTCGGCCCTGATCGGCGGCATCGCCGGGCTTCTCATCGCCGGCCAAACGCTCAATGTCTCCTCGACAATCGGGCTGATCGCCCTGTTCGGCATCTGCGCCCAAAACGACATCATCCTCGTGGCCAAAATCAACGACCTGCGGCGGAAGGGACGGGCGCTGAGGGAAGCGGTCGTCGAGGGCGCCTTGATGAAGTTCCGGCCGATCTTCATGACGGATATGGTCATGATCGTCGCCCTACTGCCGATGGCCCTCGTGAACGCGACGGGATCGGAGCTCCACCGGCCGCTGGCCGTCGTTTACATCGGCGGCTTTTTCTGCGCCATTTTCCTCCGGCTCATCATGGTCCCGGTGTTATATGAAACGCTGGAGAGGATAGGCGTCAAGAAAAAACGGGACAAAGAAGGAATGGAGAGTAGCGGATAAGCAACGATAGACGATAGGCACAGGAGCGCAAGGGATACTATAAAAAGCGGGGCGGGATGGCCTGTGACCTTGTAATGATCATATAAAGAATAAGATACGCTGACAAGTCCTCGCCGGGCGGGATTGGCACGAAATTCGCTCTATTCTTTTCCCTTGAAACGCGAGAAACGAATGAAAATGATCGCGGCCTTCGCCGCCTGGAACGACCGGCTCGCCCCGGTCTTCGATGTCACGGAAAACGTTCTTATTCTCGAAATCGAGAATGGACGGATCGTCCGGGAGACGCGCCGCGCCTTGGCGGGAGAACAACCCGAGGAAAAAATCCGGGCGTTGATCCAAACGGGGGCCGAAATCCTGGTCTGCGGGGCGATCTCGAGGTATATGCACGACCGTCTCGCCGCGGCCGGAATCCGGGTCGTGCCGTTCATCGCCGGAAAGCTGACCGAGATCATCCCGGCCTGGATTCGAGGAGATTTCGATCGAACGCTTTTCGCCATGCCGGGTTGCGGTGGCGGAAAGGGGAGACAATGCCGGAACGGATATTTCTCCGAGGGGGGCGCCGCGGACAGAGGATGGAGACAGGGGAGGCGGGGAACGGCGGACCCGGGCAGAAGCCGGTCGGGCGGAGGGATGGGCCGCGGCGGCGGCGCGTGCGTTTGCCCGCAGTGCGGGTTGACGGAGCCCCATGAATACGGCGTCAGGTGTAACGAACGGACCTGCCCCAAGTGCGGGGCCGTCATGGCCAGGCAATGAATGATTTCGAAATTCAAATTATGACAAGGAGGATAAAAAAATGCCAAAAGGAGACAGAACGGGGCCCTTCGGAACGGGGCCGATGACCGGCCGGGCGGCCGGGTTTTGCTCCGGGGCCGGAGTGCCCGGCTTCATGAATCCCTCCTTCGGCGGGGGAAGGGGGTTGGGTTTCGGACGAGGCCGCGGTTTTTGGAGCCGGGGCTTCGGCGGGGGCGGGTTCGGCCGGCGGAACAGATATTTCGCCACGGGTCTTCCGGCCTGGGGCCGGCCCGGCTCCTATGTCTCCCCCTTCGTGAGACGCGATCCGGAATGGGAGAAGCAGACGCTCAGGGAGCAGGCGGAAGCCGCCCGGGCGGAGATTCAGGAGATCGAAAAAAGGCTCGGCGAGCTCGAGGCGGAGGACGAGGGAGGGACTCGGAAATCTTGAGATCGGGCCGCGGCTCACCCGTCCCGGACAACCGAATACCGTGTTTCATGAAAGGATGTGTTCCATGACCAAAGGCGTGTTCACGCTTCAAGTAACACCGTTTACGAAAGACCTCAAACTGGATGAACCGGGGCTGAGGATACTGATCCACCGCCAGATCGAGAGCGGCGTTCACGGGATCGCCCCCCTCGGCGTCACCGGGGAAAATCCCGCCTTGACCGAGGCCGAGGTCGACCGTGTGGTCGAGATCGCGGTCGATGAAGCCGGGGGCAAGGCCAAAGTCGCGCCCGACACCTGCAGCAACAACCTGGAGCAAACCATCGACCGGGCTCGAAGATATGCCAAGATCGGCGCCGATTATGTCGTTGTTTTCGCCCCGTTTCTCGTCCTTCCGACCCAGGCCGGGCTGATTGATTTCTATCTTCGGACGGCCGACGCCGTCCCGGTCCCGATCATCATCCACAACGCCCCGGCCCGGGTCGGCGTCAATCTCGAACACAAGGGATATCAGAGGCTGATGGAGCACGGCAATATCGCCGGTACTAAAGACGGCAAGAAGGAGCTGGACCACTTGGCCAAGCTCCTCCACATGGCCCGGGACAAGGAATTCGAGGTTTTCACGGGCAAGGATACGACGGCTTACCCGATGATGGCCTTCGGCGGAAGCGGAATGTTTTCCGTCGCGGCCAACGTCGTCCCCGGGGTGATGCGCGGGATCGCCGATCTTTGCCTGGCCGGGAAGCTGGAAGAAGCCCGGGCGATCCATTATGCTTATTACGACCTCTTCGCCGCCCTGCGCCTTGAAACCAACCCGATGGCGGCCAAGGCGGCGTTATCCCTGATGGGACTTCCCGGGGGGCCGCTCCGTCCGCCGCTCACCGGTCTCAATGATCCCAACCGAGAAACCGTCAGGTCCCTGCTTGCGGAGAAAGGGATGATTTGATCGTGAAAATCGCTTTGACCACCTCGGGAAAAAGCCTCGACGCGCTCGTGGACAGCCGGTTCGGCCGCGCGCCGGGATTTCTCATCTATGACTTGGAGACGAAAACGTTTTCGGTCATCGACAACGAACAAAACCAGAATGCTTCGCAAGGAGCGGGGATCCAGGCGGCCGAAACCATCGTCCGGTCCGGGGTCCGGGCCCTGGTGACCGGGCATTGCGGTCCCAAGGCGTTTCGGGTTCTTTCCGCGGCCGGCATCGCGGTCTACACGGCGGATGGGCTGACCGTGGCCGAAACGCTGTCGCAATATGTAGACGGAACGCTCGCCGAGGCATCGGCGGCCGACGTCGACGGGCACTGGTGAAGGGCAAGGATGAAAAACCGGAACAACGTCAATGTTTTCATCGACGTGCTTCTTTTCCTCGTCCTGGCGGCCGTCGCCGGAATCGGCTGGTTGCTGAAGTTCAAACTTCTTCCGGGACGGGAGCGCATCTTGAAATTCGGAGAAAACCGGGAGCTCCTCTTCCTGCGATGGGACCGGCATCAATGGGGGACCGTCCACTTGGCCGCCGCCCTGGCGATGTTGGTTCTTCTCGTTCTCCACATCGTCTTTCACTGGAAGGCGATTCGATGCCTGCTCCGCAACGCCGTTCCCTCGTCTCCCCTGCGCTGGACGTTGACGGGGATCGCCGTCGGCCTGGCCGCTGTTTTTTTTCTGGGGGCCTTCGTCATTGAGCCGACGAAAGGGGAACTGGACATCGGCTTTCACCGGAACATCGGGCCGAATGCCGGCCGACCGGATTACGATCGGACGCTCGCCGCGGAACCGCCGTCGCCTGCGGCAAAAGGGAACATCGAGGCCGCGTCCGGGGAAGAGCTCGGCGAAAAACCCGCGGAAGATCCTCTGCCGGCGGCCGCCGACGAAAAAGATCATCGCCCCGGCTTGGGGAATGCCTCGTTGAACGGGCGGATGACGCTGGATGAAGCCGCGGCGGCCTGCGGGATTTCTCTTCAGGAAGCCCGGCGCCGGCTCGGTTTGCCCGAAGATTATCCCGGATCGGAAACTCTGGGCCGGCTGCGGCGGGCCTGGGGAACGACGATGATCCGGATCCGAAAGCTTTTGGAGAATCCGTCCTGAAGGAAAGCGGCGTTCCGAATGAAAACGAGCCGGTCAGGGGAAAAACGATCGCCGTCATCGGCTCACGATTTGATCGGATTCCCTCGATCCGCCGGGAAGGGCGGGAACAAGCGAACGGTCGAACAACCGCCCGTCGGCGGGATTGAAGGACGCCCGGAGAGTTGAAACGTTGATCCGGAATAAGACAAGGAAAGGCGGCGCAGCACATGAGCGAGACGCGAAAAGAAACAAGGCCGGGAGGCGGGATGAAGACGTCTTTGGACTGCCTTCCGTGTTTTGTCCGCCAGACCCTGGACGCCGCCCGCATGGTTTCGACGGATCCGGCGTTTCATGAGAGCTTTCTGCGCGAGATCCTGGCCCGGATCACCGAGATGTCCCTGGATACGGCGCCGGCGGTCTTCGGCCGGGAGCTTCACCGGCGGATCCGCGGGCTCTCCGGCCGCGGGGATCCGTATCGGGAAGCGAAAGAGCGGCAGAACCTTTTCGCCCTGGCCTTGATGCCGGGATTGCGGGAGGAAATATCGGCCGCGCCGGACCCGCTGATCCTGGCGGCGAGATTGGCCGCCGCGGGAAATGTCATCGATCTCGGCGCTCCCGGCGCGATCTCGGAAACCAGCGTCAGGGAATCGATCGCCCAGGCTATGACCCGGCCGTTGGTCGGAGAGGAAAACGGATTCCGGGAGGAGATCCTCTCCGCCGAGAACATTCTCTATCTGGCCGACAACGCCGGAGAAATCGTCATGGATCGCCTGTTTATTGAACGGCTGGGACCCTCGCGCGTGACGGTCGCGGTCAGGGGCGGGCCGATCCTCAACGACGCCACCCGGGCCGACGCCCGGGCGGCCGGGCTTGCTGAAATCGTCGAGATCATCGACAACGGCTCGGATGCGCCGGGGACGCTGCTGGAGGATTGTTCCCCGGAATTCCTGAGGCGGTTCGAGGCGGCGGACCTCGTTTTGGCCAAAGGCCAGGGGAATTTCGAGACGCTCGCCGGGCATCCCAAAAACATTTTTTTCCTTTTCAAGGTCAAATGTCCGGTCATCGCGGCCGAGGCGGGCGCGCCGGTCGGGGCGCATGTCCTAATCCGGTCCGCCGGGGCGCAAGGGAGGCTCGCATGACGGCGGATCCCCCTCGTCAAAGCGATATCTCGTTTCGCCTGAGGGCTTTGGAATACGGATTCCGGGATCGTCTTCATTCTCCCGAGAAGATCCTTCGAAGGGCGGGAGTGGGGCCGGGGATTATTCCGTCTCGCCGGCCGCGCGCCGCGGATGCTTCAAGACGAATGCTTGGACGTCTCCGGGAAGCCGCATGATCCTGGCGATTGCGTCCGGCAAGGGCGGCACGGGGAAAACGACCGTGGCCGTCAACTTGGCCCGCGTGCTCCGCTCCAGGGCCTGGCTTTTGGATTGCGACGTGGAGGAGCCGAATGCCGGGCTGTTTTTGAAAACGAGCCGGAGGACCGAGGAGATCGTTTCTCTTCCCGTCCCCGAGGTGGATGAAGCCCGATGCGACGGCTGCGGCGAATGCGGGAAATTCTGCGCTTATCACGCTATCGTCTCCTTCGGGACGATCCCCCTCGTCTTTCCCTCCATGTGCCATGGCTGCGGCGGATGCGTCCGGGTTTGTCCGAGGAAGGCGATCCGCGAAACCTCCCGCCGCCTCGGGGTGGTTGTTTCGTCGAAATCCCGGGGGATCACGCTGATCGAGGGCCGGCTGGACGTCGGGGAATCCCTTTCGCCCCCTTTGATCCGGGCGGTCAAGGCCGGCCTTCCGGCCGGGCGGCCGGCGATCCTGGACGCCCCTCCGGGGACATCATGCCCCGTCGTCGCCGCCGTCCGGGGCGCGGATCACGTTCTGCTCGTGACGGAACCGACTCCCTTCGGGCTGTACGATCTCCGGCTGGCCGTCGACCTTGTCCGGGAGCTCGGCCTTCCTTACAGCGTCGTCGTCAACCGGATCGGGACCGGAGACAACCGGGTCCAGGAATATTGCGCGGGAAAGAAGATTCCCGTCGTTCTGGAAATCCCGGACGACCGGAGGATCGCTGAGGCTTATTCCCGCGGCCGGCTGATCGTTGAAACGCTGCCGGAATACCGGGCGCTGTTCGAGCGGCTGGCCGAGAAGCTATTTTCCGCGGACGGGGAAAGATGCGGATTGGAGCCATGAACCATGTTGACCTATGAGTCCTCGAGCGAACGGAGATCTGCCCGCTTTCCACCCTCAAGGATCATTATGAAATCATTCGAGGCTCGGACAAGCGCGGACGAGCCGAGGAAGGCGTGACCGGCATGGAAGAACTCGTCGTCATCAGCGGCAAGGGCGGGACCGGCAAAACCAGCCTCACGGCCTCGTTCGCGGTTCTGGCCGGCCGTCCGGTGATCGCGGACTGCGACGTCGACGCGGCCGACTTGCACCTGGTGCTCTCGCCCCGCGTCCGGGAACGGCACGAGTTCCGAAGCGGGCGGGAGGCGGTCATCCGGCCGGAGGCGTGCACCGGCTGCGGATTGTGTTCGATCCTTTGCCGGTTCGGCGCCGTTTTATCCGTGTCTTCCGAACCGGATGTTTCCCCGGGGGCCGCGGATTGCCGCGACTGCGGCTATTGCGTCCGTTCTTGTCCGGTCCGGACGAACGCCGTGATCCGGGAAATGCGGAATGCGTCGGGCGGGGAAGTTCCTTCCCTCTATGCCATCGATCCCGTCGCCTGCGAGGGATGCGGCGTGTGCGTCCGTTTTTGCCCCGAACAAGCCGTTGATTTTCCCGAGACGGTCGGCGGGGAGTGGATGATTTCGGAAACGCGTTGCGGGCCCCTCGTTCACGCCCGGTTGGCCCCGGCCGCCGAAAACTCGGGCAAGCTCGTCTCGACCGTCCGGCGCGAGGCGCGCCGCCTGGCCGGGGAGCAAGGACGCGGCTTGATTCTCGTGGACGGCCCTCCCGGAATCGGCTGCCCCGTCATCGCTTCGGTGACGGGCGCCTCGCGGATTTTGATCGTCACCGAGCCGACCGTTTCGGGAGAGCATGACCTGGAGCGGGTTCTTTCCCTGGCCGGTCATTTCGGCATCCCGGCCTCCGTTTGTATCAACAAATGGGATCTCAACCCGGAAACGGCCGACCGGATCGAAACGGCGGCGCGACGGAAAGGAGCCCGGCTCGCCGGGCGGATCCGTTACGATCCGGCCTTCACCCGGGCTCAAGTGCGGGAAAAGGCGGTCGTGGAAATCGATGCTCCCGGCGCCGGGGACATCAGGAGCGTTTGGGATCGGTTGGAATTGATGAAGCCGGGCGACAAACATGGATGAATCGAAATCCGAAGTCGTTTCTTCGATCGCCCTGGATCATGCCATGCATCCGCGGCGCCTCGGCCGGGCGAAGGACGCGGACGGCCGGGCGCGGATCACCGGCCCGCGCGGCGAAATCACCCCGATTCTCCGCGGCGGCGCGGGCAAACGAATCGCCGACGACATGGGTGTCCCGTTCTGCGGTTCCATCCCGATCGACCCGAAAATCGCCGAAGCCGGCGATGAGGGAAGCGTTTACGTCCGGCATTTCGCCGGATCGCCGGCGGCCGGGATCATGCGGGAGATCGTTCGGACGATTTTTGACCGGCGGGGGAGGCGGCCGGAAGCCGGAGAACCGGCCGCATCAAATGGAAGGAAAATCTGAAACCACAAAATGACAATAATAAAGGAGTCCCTCTGATGAAAATCGCGATTCCCATGGCGAACGGGCGGTTGTCCGCTCATTTCGGACACTGCGAAAAATTCGCCCTCGTCGAAGTCGATCCGAAGGAGAAAAAAATCGTCGGCCGGACGGACATCGACGCCCCTCCGCACGAGCCGGGGCTTTTGCCGGGCTGGCTGGCCGAACAAGGGGCGGAGGTGATCATCGCCGGCGGCATGGGGGGGAGGGCCATGTCTCTTTTCGCCGAGCGGGGGATTAAAGTGATCGTCGGCGCGCCCGTGGAGACGCCGGAGCGTCTTGCCGGCGATTTTCTCGCCGGAACGCTGAGCCCGGGCGATAATCTCTGTGATCATTGAGAGCCCTAAGGATCAGCCTCCCGGCCGAGAGGAGACCGCGGCGATCGGAGGCTTTCACTTGCTTCGGGCGGACCGGGAGCGCTCGATTTCGACGGCGGCCGCGCTCAGGGAGATCAATCCCGGTCTCGTGGTCCCCTGCCACTGCACGGGAGAAAAGGCGATCGAGTTTCTTCGGACCGAGTTGCCGGGGCGCGTCGAGGCCGGGAGGGCGGGCATGGCGCTCCGATTCTGAAAAAATAATTCCGTTTTTCTCCGAAAAGATGATAATATACGTTTCCGATCAGTTTTATTTGAGGAGGATATCGGATGTCGACCCTGGAGATCGATGGAAAAGCCGTTGTTCTGAACGAGGAAGGATTCCTGGAGAACCCCGAAGAGTGGGACAAACGCGTGGCCCTCGCCCTGGCTAAACGGGAGGAAGGCCTTGACGAATTGGGACCGGAGCATTGGGCGGTCATCGAATATATCCGCGGATACTACGTGGAAAAACAGCTCGCCCCGATGGTCCGGAAGATCTGCCAGACGACGGGCCTCACCCTCAAGCATATTTACGAGCTGTTTCCCTCGGGACCGGCCAAGGGGGCCTGCAAGCTGGCCGGCCTGCCCAAGCCCGACGGCTGCGTCTGAGCCGCGACTCTTTTTCGCCGCCGCGATGCCGCCGGCTTAGGAAATCACAAGACCGTTGTTCTACGGTCCCGGGCCGTCTCGGCGACGGCCGGCCCGGACGAGCCGCGTCCCTCCGGGCCCGTTTCCCGCCTTAATCCTTGGCCGGCGCGGCCGGCGGCCGGAAGGCCGCGGCCAGAAAGATCGCCGCGCCCAGGGCGATCAGGCAAGGCAGCAGGAACATCGACTTGTAGTCGGTGACCCCCGCCGTGGTGAAGACCGACTGCAGCAGCCAAGGCCCCAGGGAGTTGGCCGCCAGAACGCCCAGGCCGAGGATCATCACGTTGAACAACCCCTGGGCGCTGGAGCGGACGTCCTTGGGAAAATACGTGTCCACGAAGATATAGACGGTGGCGAAGAAGAAAGCGTAGCAGATGCCGTGCAGGATCTGGACGGTTATGATCATCCAAGGTTGGGAGGGGAAGAAGGCATAGACCGCGAACCGGGCGGCATGGCCCAGGATGCCGACGAGCATCGTGATCCGCCATCCCAGCTTCTTCAACACCACGCCCAGGATGAGCATGGTCAGGAGCTCCGAGACCTGGCCCAGGCTCATCACCGGCATGATCCAGTTGCCGGCGATGCCCACGCCGCCCGCCGCCGGGGCCGCGCCGAGAAAGGTTCCGGTCCAGTTGAAATAAAGGTTGTGGACGAAGGCGTCGATGAAGGCGATGAGCCAGAGAATCAGGACGAAGGGCCGCCCGAGCAGCTTGAAGGCTTCCAGCCAGGCGAAGCGTTCCGTCCCGTTCGCGGCGCCCGCGGCCTTCTTCTTCGGCGGCGTGTGGGGCAGGAGCAGGCTGAAGGCGGCCAGGGCCAGGGAGGCGACGGCGGCCACGATGAAGGTCCAGCGGGTGGCCTGTTTCAGCGCCTGGCCGGTGAGCCCCGAGCCCAGGACCGTGCCGATCCAGGCGACCATGCCCTTGGGCGCGGCCGCTTTGACCCGGGCCCAATCGACCAGGATGAAGGTGAACGGCCAGGCGGCTAAAATCCAGCCCAAGGTGCCGCCCATGCGGATGAGGCCGAACTCCTTCTGGGGATCCTTCATGTTGGCGAAGGCGATCGAGTTGGCGATCGAGTTGGTCGGGACATAGAACAGGCAATGGATCCACATCAGGATCAGGAACGGCCAGAAGGCGCGGGTGAAGCCCAGGCCGAGCATGGCCACGCCGCCGATGAGATGGCTGAAGCCGAGGAACTTCTCGGCCGCGAAATGGCGGTCGGCGAACTGGTTGCTGAAGAACATGCCGATGATGGCGGCGATGGGGAAGGCGTTCAGGATCCAGGCCTGCTCGACGGGCGTGAACCCGAGGCTGGGCAGGTAGCTGTAGATCAGAGGCAGCCAGGCGCCCCAGATGAAGAACTCCAGGACCATCATGAAGAACAGCTTGTTGCGCGGGCTCTTGGTCACGGCGGTCATGCGGGATCCTCCTTGCGTCTCACGGTTCCCGGGGGCCGCCCCGGTCGCCGCCTCCAAACATTGGATGGAGTATAAAAGAGAGCCCCGGGGGCGTCAAGGACGAGCGGGCGGGGCGGCCCGCGGCTCTTGCGGCGATATCGGCAAAAAGGTTTTACTAAAAAGCGATCCCCAGGCCCGCTTTGAGATAAAAACCGGAGAGATCCACGGCCGCGTCCCGGATTTTGGTGAGGCGATGCCCGGCCCAAAGGCCGGGCATGCTCAGCGATGCGTAGACCGGTCCTTCCCCGGAATCGTCGAATTCATAATAATAGAGCGGGACGTCCGAGCTCTCTTCCCAATATCCGCCCTCGGGATAACCCCAGAAATAAGTGAAATCGCCTTTGAACCCCGTGATCTTCGCCCGACGGTAGCCGGCGTCGGCCCACAGCCGGAGCACCGGGGCCGGGGCGATTTCGATTCCCAGGCCGGCGGAGAATCCCGGCTTGATCGCGGTGGTTTTCAGCTTCCAATCCATCCAGAGGACCCGGTCCCCGGTTTTCAGGCTGACGTTCGTCCAGGATCCCGCGTCCTCAAATGACGTCCGGTGCAATTCGCCCGCGGCATAAGGACGGAACGAAATCCAATCCGCGATCGGGATCTCATAGGCGAGCCCCAGCCGCCTGTAATCATCGCGGATTTTGTCCTCGCGGAGGTTTATCTTGTCGACGGCCGGATAAGTGACCGTGAACTCGTTTCCCGTCGTCTCGGCTTTGATCATCCCGTAGGCGGCCAGAATCTGGACGCGCGGCTCGATCGGAACGGACAACGCCGCTTCGAAATTCGCCGCCTTGCGGACAGGCTTGAACCCGAGCCCCCGGGCGGTCGATCTCGAATCGGCTTCCGCGATCCGGATGGAATCGCGGAGAAACGAATTGAGATCGGCGGGGGAGATGAAGCCCGGTCCGACGGAAATCCGGATCTGCCAGGCCCCGCCCCCAAAGCCGGGAAGCGCAAACCAGATGAGGACAAGCTACACGGGGAGGATCGGGCGGGGGGTCTCATTATCCATGAAAGCATCCCAACGCGCGTTGCGGCCGGTCTGCTTCGCTTGCCTCCGTAATGCGCCTGAGCGCGTCATGCCTTCGGAAAAATAATTCAGTTGGAAGTCGCCGGCCGATCACGGATTGGAGGAAGAACCGGACAAGGAGGCGCGCGCGCCGGCCGTCCAGCTCAGGCCCGAAGGAGGCGTCCGGGCCTCAGCGTTTTTTCGCCGCCGCGGCGATGTCGGCGACGGCTGCGATCGCGGCCTCGATGTGGGGTTCGGTGTTGAACGGCCCGATCCCGAACCGCACCGCGCCGTGGATCTTGTCCGTCCCGAGGCGCTCGTGAACGAGCGGGGCGCAATGAAGCCCGGTCCGGCAGGCGATGTTATGATCGACGTCGAGCATCGTTCCGACGTCGGCCGCGTCCATTCCCTCGATGTTGAAAGCCAGGACGCTGATGTGATCGCGGAGGTCGTCCAGACAGTAGAGCTTGACCCGGGGGATATTCCGGAGGCCGGCGGCAAGCTTTTCGGCCAAGGCCATTTCCTGGTGATGAAGAGCCTCGACGCCCCGGGCCTCGACCCATTTCACCCCGGCGTGAAGACCGGCGATCCCGGGCAGGTTGGGCGTTCCGTACTCGAGCCGGTAGGGATATTCCTCGAGGTGGAGCTTCTGGGCGGACCGGACGCCCGTTCCGCCGGCCCGGGTCTGCTTGATCTCCACGCCTTCCCGGACGTAAAGCCCCCCGATCCCCATGGGGCCGAGAAGCGATTTGTGGCCGGTGAAGCAAACGACGTCGATGAAGTCGGCTTCCAGGTCGATCGGGATCTTGCCCGCCGACTGGGAAGCGTCGATGACGAAGAAAATGCCGCGGGCCCGACATCGGCGCCCGATCTCGCGGATCGGCTGAATCGTGCCGATGACATTGGAGGCGTGGTTGACGGCGACGACCCGGGTGTTCGGCTTGAACCGTTTCTCGATCTCGTCCGGATCGACGAAGCCGCGGTCGTCGAAGGGAACGATGTCGAGTTCGACCTTGCGGTCCCGAGCCAGGTGGTAAAGGGGCCGGAGCACGGAGTTGTGCTCGACCATCGTCGTCACGGCGTGGTCGCCCTCGCCGAGAAGACCCCAGAGGGCCAGGTTCAAAGCGTCGGTGGAATTGTAGCCGAAGCACAGCCGGTTCGGGTCGGTCCCATGAAAAAACCGGGTCATCTGTTTGCGCGTGTTATCGACGACTTCGCCGGCCTCGAGGCAGAGGTCGTAGCCGGAGCGTCCGGGATTGACCCCCGCTTTACGGTAAAGCTTGTCCATGAACATGTAGACTTCATCGGGTTTGGGATAGGATGTCGCTCCGTTGTCGAGAAATATGAATTCGGACATTTCGTTTCTCCTTAAGTGAATATCATTTTTAGAAAGAGTAATCCTATGAAAAGAGTGCGAAAAAAGCAACCCGATGTATTCTCCCGGAAAAATAATGGGAATGATGGTATAATCGCCTTCCCGCCGCCGGGCGTATCATGGGCGCTTTCTTTCGTCCGCGGCCGACGGCGGAAATCAGCGAGGGAGAAAGACGCGTGAGTCCTTTGTTACAGTTTGTCGAGGACAGGCTTCAAATCGCCGCCCTCCTGTTCATGGCTTCCGTTTATGTCATCCGGGTGCTTTGGCTTTTCCATTTCCGGGCCGTCCGCGAGCGGGCGGCCGCGGAAGGACGAGCCTCGGCCGGAGCCGGGTATTCCCTGAGCAATATCGCCCGGCCTTGGGCGATGGAATCCACCCGGACCCGGCCGCTGTTTTATCTTCAATTTGTCGTCTTTCACTTGGGCGTCACCGCGGCCATCGCCGCGACGTTCATCATTCCGTACGCGCCGCAGTGGCTTGCGCCGCGGGGCCGGGTGATCACTTTTCAAGCCTTGATGGCCGCGGCCTTTGTCGTCGCCGTTTTCCGGCTCGTCCGTCGCTTGCGCCGACCGGTCCTGCAGTTGGTGAGCACGCCCGATGATTACGCCGCGATCACCTTGATGATGGCTTATTTCATCCTGGGGATCCTGGCCGTACCCAACCGCCCGGACCGGGGGGAGGGGCCGATGATCGCCTTTTTCATCCTGACGGCCTTTTTCCTGGTGGTCGTCCCCTTTTCCAAGATCAGCCATTACCTTTATTATCCCTTCACCCGGATCATTCTCGGCCGGACGCTCGGCCGGCGCGGCGTCCTGCCCGTCCGGCGCCCGCGGTCTCGGCAAACGGCGGAGGAAAGAGGGGAGGAGGTGGGCGCATGAAAACCGTAAAAGCGGCCAAATCCCTTTCCGTCGAGAACCTCCCCCTGGACGTGGCTACCCAGGACAAGGCCCGGGCGGACGCCTTGCCCTCGATTCAAAAAGACATGCTGAGGACATATGATCCGGCGGCCGACAACGTCCGCCGTTTTCTCGATCTCCTCGCCGAACGGATCACCCGTCCGGTGGCCGCCTCCCTGGCCGCCTGCGTCCATTGCGGCCTGTGCGTGGAGTCCTGCCATTACGCCCTGACTCATCCGGACGATCCGACGATGACCCCGGTCTACAAGGCGGATCAAATCCGGAAAATCTTCAAGCGGCGGATCGATTGGACCGGCCGGATCTTCCCCTGGTGGGTCAAGGCCGGAACGCCGCGCGGCGACGAGGACCTGAACCGGCTGAAGAATATCGTCTTCGGCACCTGCAGCGCCTGCCGGCGATGCACCCTGAACTGCCCGATGGGGGTCGACACGGCCATCCTGATCCGCTTCACCCGCGGGCTCCTGACCGAGCTCGGCATCGTTCCGGAGGGCGTCTTCAACGTCAGCCGGGACGAGTGGGAGACGGGAAACCAGATGGCCGTCACGCCCCTGGACTTCCTGGAAACCCTCCAGTGGATGCGGGATGACCTGCGGGCGGACCCGAAGCTTGCCGGGCTAGACATCCCGGTCGACCTTCCCGGCTGCGACTTCATGTACACGATCAATCCCCGGGAGATCAAGTTCGATCCGCGGTCGATCGCCCAGGCGGCCAAGATCTTTCACCTGGCCGGAGAGAAGTGGACCTTGCCGAGCGCCGGCTGGGATCAGACGAATTTCGGCCTTTTTTCCGGCGACGACAGGCTGGGCGGGGCCCTCGCCCGCAATCTCTACGAGGCCGCGATCCGGCTTCGGGCCGGGCGCATCGTCATCTCGGAATGCGGGCACGGCTACCGGTCGACCCGTTGGGAGGGATACAATTGGGCGCAATATGATCAGGACCTCCCGTCCGAGTCCGTCGTCCGGACGCTGCAGCGCTACCTCCGGGAGAAGCGGATCCGGGTGGACAAGACGAAAAACGACCTGCCGGTGACGTTCCATGATTCCTGCAACGTCGCCCGGTCGGGCGGCATGACCGAGGAGCCGCGGGACGTGCTCCGGCGGGTGTGCGCCGATTTCCGCGAAATGACGCCCAACCGGACGGAGAATTACTGCTGCACCGGCGGGGGAGGGCTGCTTTCGATGGCCGAGTACCGTCCTCTCCGGATGGAGGCGGCCGCGATAAAAGCCCGCCAGCTCGAGGCGACGGGGGCCAAGCTGGTCTGCACGATCTGCCACAATTGCGTGGACGGCTTGAACGATGTGATCAAGCATTATAAGCTGGACATGCGGGTCGTCCAGGTCCTCGAACTCGTCGAAAACGCCCTCGTTTATTAAAAGGAGGAGTTCCGTGACAAAAATCGGGATCATCATTTGCGGCCGCTATAAAACGTGCGGCGGAGGAAAATGCCTCCGGGCCCTTCGGGAAAGAGTCGGCGCGTTCGCCCGCTATCCGAAAAACGAGGCCGTGGAAATCGTCGGCTACAGCTATTGCGGCGACTGCCCCGGGGGAAACGTGGAGTACGTCCCGGAGGAAATGAAGAAAAACGGAGCGGAGGTCATCCACTTGGCCACTGGGCTCGTCGTCGGATATCCTCCCTGCCCGAACATCCGGAGGTTCAAGGAGCTGATCGAGATGAAATTCGAGATTCCGGTCGTCATCGGGACGCATCCGATCCCCTTGAAGTATGCCCAGGCTCATGAAAAGCTTTCTTTCTGGAAAAGCGCGGGGATGGAAGCGTTGGCCGGCGGGCTGATGAGGGAGGACAAGAAGATCCAGGAAGCCTACAACTGAGCGGGGGCGGTTTGCGATATTATCTCGGCCTCGGCGGCAACACCGGCGACCGGTTCGCGAACCTCGAGGCCGCCGTCCGCGGCCTCCGCGAGGAAGGCGTCCGGATCATCGGCCGTTCCTCCATTTACCGGACCGAGCCGGTCGGCCTGCGGAACCAGCCGTGGTTTTTAAACCAGGCGCTGAAGGTCGAAACGCGGCTTTCTCCGGAGCAGCTGTTGAAGACGGCGAAAGCCGTCGAGGCCGGAATGGGCCGGAAACCGGGCCGGAGGAACGGCCCCCGGCCGATCGACATCGACCTTCTCCTGGCCGGAAAGCGAAACGTCCGGACCGCCGGCTTGCAGATCCCGCATCCGCGCCTGGCCGAACGCCGGTTCGTCCTCGTTCCCCTGGCTGAGATCGCCCCCCGCGCCGTCCATCCCGTTTTGAGAAAAACCATCCGGTCGATTCTCCGCGATTGCCCGGACGCCTCGGCTGTCCGGCGCTTGCGGAGGGATTGAACGCCCTTTCCCCCGGCGCTCCCGTCGATTTGCAAATGACGGGACGAATATTCATAATGATAGATCATGAAAAGAATGATCGTTCTCATCGTGACGTTCATATTCATCGCGCCCGTCTTCGGGGCGGACGTGGTCGCCGTCCACGGCACGGTCGCGAGCACCGGAGGAAAGCCGGTGTCCGGAGCGGTCGTCTTGCAGCGGGAAAGCGGCCTGAAAACCACGACGGGCGAAGACGGCTCGTTCTCCCTGGAGCTGGAAAGATCCGGTCGGACCGTCCTGGAAGTCATCCATCCCGATTATTCCGACGGACTGTTCCTCCTTCCGGCGAAATCGCTCGATCGGCCGGTCCGGCTGACTCTCGCCCCCCTGATTCAGCAGAACGAGGAGGTCGTCGTCACGGCCCTGCGCTATCCCGAGCCGACGGCCCGCATCCCGGCCGCGGCCACGGTGCTGTCGTCCGTTTCCCTGGGGGTCGCCCCGGCGGCCAACTTGACCGGCGCCCTGGAGCGGGCGATCGGCGTCGCCCCCCTCGGCACCGGCGGGTTTTCGATGGTTCCCACGATCCGGGGCATGGCCCGCAACCGCATCCTCATCCTGATCGACAACGCCCGGATCGCCTCCGACCGGCGGACGGGGCCGAGCGCCTCGTTCGTCAGCGTCGAGGATATCGACCGGGTCGAGGTCCTGCGCAGCCCCTCGTCCATCTTCTACGGATCGGACGCGATCGGCGGCGTCATCCATATCTTCACCAAGTCGGGCCGGGAGGAAGGAATCCACGGAACGGTCCACGCCGGCTACGGCACGAACGGGGCCCACGCCGAGTACGGGCTCGCCCTGAGCGGGAAAAGCGGTCCTTTTTCCTTCTACCTTTCCGGCCAGAACAACAAGGCCGGGACGTATGACTCGCCGGACGGCGAGGTCGGCCAGTCGCAGTACGGCCAAACCGGATTTTTCGGCCGGGCGGCGTACGAGACCGAGGCCCGCCGGGTCGACCTGAGCTTCCTCCTGGGACGCGGGACGGACATCGGCAAGCCGGCGAAAAACACGCCCACCAAGCCGACGTGGTATCCCCGGGAAAACCAGAACCTCGCCCAACTGCACTGGATCGAGAAAAACGTCGGCGGCGGCGAGCTGAGCGTCATGGCTTACGCCAACCCCAATTTCCTGGAAACGCGGACCGACACGATCACCGGAGCCGGCGGGCCGGGCGCTTATATTTCCAAGAAAGCCTACGCCAAGACGGAGAGCACCGAATACGGCGCCCAGCTGTCATTCACCAAGCCGCTGGGCGGAGATTTCCGCCTGACCGGCGGAGCCGATTTCTTCGGCCGGACGAACGCCGGGGCGATCAACAACGAGACCTCTTATGACGCGTCGGGGAACGTCAAAAAAATCCTGGAGGAGACGCCGTATGCCGGCGGCCGCCGGCGCGACCTCGGATTCTATCTTTCGGCTGATTATGCCGGGATCCGGAACGTCGACTTGATCGCCGGGCTCCGCTTCGACACGGTGAGGCAGAGCGCCCGGCCCGGCGGAAAACCGGACGAGCTCGCCTCGAACCTGAATGCGGCCACCGGCTTTTTCGGAGCCTCCATGCGGCTGACGGACCGGTGGACGATCTTCGCCAACGTGTCCCGGGCCTACCGCACGCCCGGCCTCGGCGAGCTGTTTTATTCGGGAATCACCGGCCGCGGCGTCATCATCGCCAAGCCGGACCTCCTGCCGGAAACGAGCCTCAACGGGGACGTCGGCGTCCGGTATGTCGGCAAGAGGTTTTTTGTCGGGCTGTACGGCTTTCTCTACGGGATCGACGACCTGATCGACCGCCTGCTCGTCGCCCCCGGCGTCTATTCCTATCTCAACGTGGAAGACGCCCGGATCTCCGGGTTCGAGCTCGAGGCCGAATGGTGTCCGGCCGCCGGCTGGAGGATCTTCGGCCAATGCGCCGCCCTGGACGGCCGGAGCCGGGCGACGGGGGATCCGGTCAACGACATCCCGCCGTTCCGCGTTCAAGTGGGAAGCCGATTCCTTTGGCGGGGCTTGTCGCTCGAGGTTTCGGGCTCATACCAAGCGCCGAAGGATCGTCCAGGGGGAGCTGAAATCGCCATCCCGGCCTATCACTACATTCAAGCCCGCCTCGGCTATGATTTCCGTTCGGTCGGAATTTTCGCCGTCGTGAAAAACGCCCTCAATGCCGCCTACTTCGGCCGGCCGGATCCCGACGGCGTCTACGAGCCGGGCCGGAACATCCTTTTCGGAGCCCGCTACAGCTTCTGAGCGGGGGATCGACGGGAAAGACAAGGCCGAAACCCGTTTCATTGAGGCGGGATGAGGATTCCCTTACGGTTTTTTCACGGAGAAAGAGGCCTGACCCTGTTTCACGGCCGCGGCGGCGGGACGCGGAGCGCGCCCGGGTCAAAAAGCGTCCCGGATATGGCGGACGATCGGTCGACCATCCTCCTGGAATTCCACCGCCAGAACATCAAAGCGGCAGGGAAGGCCGGCCGTTTCCGGGTGTTCGTAGAGATAGCTCCGGGCGATTTTCCGGATTTGGCGGCGCTTGGCCGGGGTCACGGCTTCCTCGGGATAGCCGAGCCGGGGATCAGTCCGGGTCTTGACTTCAACGAAAACGAGAGCCGGACCGTCGCGGGCGATGATGTCGATTTCCCCCCGGCCGTAGCGATATCCACGCTCGACGATCCGAAAGCGCCCGCCGGCGAGATAGAGGACGGCCGCCTCCTCGCCGCGGCGGCCTAGCTCGATTCTTTCCTTGGAGCGATTTTCCAGCGGATTCCGTCCTTCGTGTCTTCCAGAACGATCCCGGCCTCGAGAAGCTCGCGGCGGAGGCGGTCGGCCTCGGCCCAATTCTTGGCCTTGCGGGCCAGCTCGCGGGCTTCGATTTTCTCCCGGACGGCCGCGGATACCTCCTCTTCCCGCCGTTCGGGGAGGACGGCCAGCACGTCGTCCACTTGAGAGACGAAGGAACGGAGCGCCCGGGCCTCATCCGCCCCGATTTTTTCTTCCCGGATCAGGGAATTGGCCTTGCGGATCAGGTCGTAGAGGGCCGTGAGGGCGGACGAGACATTGAGGTCGTCTCCCAATCCGTCGCGGAATTCAGCGTCCGCCTCGGCGATCAGGGGACCGGCCAGGCCCGAGCCGGCGTCCGGGAAGGCGCGATGCTCGAGCTCGTAGACGAAATCGGTGATCCGCTTCAGGGCCGCGGCCGCTTGGTCCAGCGCCTCGAAGGTGAAATTCAGGACTTTCCGGTAATGGGTGGAGATGAGGAACATCCGGAGGACGGAGGGATCCACCCGCCGGGTTTCGACGAGGTCATCGAGAGAGTAAACGTTGCCCTTGGACTTGGACATCTTCTCCCCGTCGACGATGAGGTGGTGGCAGTGGAGCCAGTACCGGACGAACGGCTTTTCGAAATAGGCCTCGGATTGGGCGATTTCATTCTCGTGATGGGGGAAGATATTGTCCACGCCGCCGCAATGGATGTCGAAGGTCGGCCCGAGAAAGGCCGCGCTCATGGCCGAGCATTCGATGTGCCAGCCCGGCCGGCCCGGCCCGATCTCCGTCTCCCAGAAGGGCTCGCCCTCCTTGGGGGCTTTCCACAAGGCGAAATCGCGGGCGCTTTCCTTTTCGTACTCGTCCGTTTCCAGCCGGGCGCCGATCCGGGACGTCGTCCGGAGGGCCTCGACGTCGATCCCCGAGAGCCGCCCGTAAGAGGGGAACTTGGAGATGTCGAAATAGATCGATCCCTCCTTCCGGTAAGCGACGCCCTTGTCGAGCAGGCCCTTGATGATCCGGACCATGTCGGGAATGTGCTCCGTCGCCCGGGGATAATGATCGGCCGGGTGGATCCGGAGCGTCTTAAGGCCGGCGAAAAACGACTCGATGAAGGGGGCGGTGTACTCCCGGAGGGAAAGACCGGCCGTTCGGGCATCCCGGATCGTCTTGTCGTCCACGTCGGTCAAGTTCATGACCTGGATGGTTTTGTACCCGGAAAAACGGAGAAACCGGAGGAGCAGGTCCTCAAAGACGTACGCCCGGAAATTCCCGATGTGGGGAACGTTGTAGACGGTTGGTCCACAGGTGTAGACGCGGACTTCGCCCGGAACGAGCGGCAGGAATTCCTCCTCCCGGCCGCTGAGGGTGTTGTGAAAACGAATCATGGGCCCCTCATTATACCGGCTCCCTCGTCGAAAAAGAAGAATCGGATTTGACCGCGTCGTGAAATTATGCCATAATGTATCTTAACTCATACCAAATCAATCATTTAAGGGTGTATAATGAAAAACGTCATCGCTCTCCGCCGAGAGGACAGAAACCCGTTCGAGAAACGAGTCGCCCTCATCCCCAGCCATGTCCGCGAACTTGTCAAAGATCACGGCGTGAAGTTCCTCGTCCAGCCCGCTCCGATCCGGGTGTTCGTGGACGACGATTTCAAGCGCGAGGGGGCCAAGGTGGAGGAGGATCTCTCTTCCGCCGCGGTCATTCTCGGCATCAAGGAAATGCCCGACTCGATTTTCGAGAAGGACAAGGTCTACGTCTTCTTCTCCCATACAATCAAGGGGCAAAAGGCCAACATGCCGATGCTCCGGCGCATGATCGAGAGGAAAAGCACGCTGATCGATTATGAAAAGATCGTCGACGAGAAGGGCCGGCGGCTGGTCTTTTTCGGCCGCCAGGCCGGCACCGCCGGGATGATCGAATCCTTTTGGGCCCTGGCCCGCCGACTCGACGCCGAAGGCCTGCCCCATCCCTTCGGCCCGATCCGGCGCATGATCGATTACGCGAGCCTGGTCGAGGCGAAGGAAACGATCAACGAGATCGGGGAGGGGATTCGAAAGGACGGCCTCCCGGCCCATCTCGTTCCGTTCATCTGCGGCTTCACGGGCTACGGCCACGTCTCCCAAGGCGCCCAAGAAGTCTTCGACATCCTGCCGGAAGTGGAAATCCCGGCCGAAGAGTTCGATGCTTTCCTCGCCGCCGGAAATTTCTCGGCCCACCGCCTCTACAAGATCGTCTTCCGGGAGGAGCATCTCGTCCGTCCCCGGGATCCCGGCCGGCCGTTCGATCTCCAAGATTATTACGACCGCCCGGAGGGATATGTCCCGGTCCTGGAATCCTTCCTGCCCCATTTACAGCTTCTCGTCAACGGCATCTATTGGGCCCCCAAGTACCCGCATTTCGTCTCCAAGAAATTCATTCGCGAGCTGTATGCCGCCCCCGGCCGGCCGAAGCTGCGGGTCATCGCCGACATCTCCTGCGATATCGAGGGCGGAATCGAGTGCACGGTCAAGGACACCGATCCCCACAATCCCGTGTACGTCTATGACCCGGTCAAGGACGCGGCCGTCGACGGCGTCGAGGGCCGGGGACCGGTCATCATGTCGGTCTACAATCTTCCGGCCGAGATTCCCTTGGAATCGTCGGTTTTCTTCAGCCAAACCCTCAAGCCGTTCATTCCGGCGATCGCCCGGGCGGATTTCCGGGGAACGTTCGAGGCTTGCGAGCTTCCCGATCCGATCAAGAAAGCGGTCATCCTGTTCCGCGGGGAATTCACCCCGGCTTATCAATACATGAAGGAGTTCGTGTGAGGGAATCATCCTCACGGAAAGAGAGAAACCGATGAAACACTTGCTCGTCATCGGGGCCGGCTTCGTCGCCGGCCCGCTGGTCCGCACGTTCCTGGAAAAACCGGATGTCCGGGTTACGGTGGCTGACATCGAGCCGGAAAAAGCCCGGGCCCTGACCGGAACGCATGAGCGCGGCCGGGCCGTCGTCCTCGACCTGAACGACGAAGCCGCCTTGAGGAATGAAATCAAGGGGGCCGATCTCGTCGTCAGCCTTGTGCCCTACGTCTTTCACCCGGTCGTCGCCCGGCTCTGCCTGGCTGAAAAAAAGAACTTGGTCACCACCTCTTATGTCAGCGAGGCCATGCGGTCTCTGGACGCGGACGCCCGCCGGGCGGGGATCATTTTTCTCAATGAAGTCGGCCTCGATCCGGGAATCGACCACATGGAAGCCATGAAGGGCATCGACGGCATCCGGAGCCGGGGCGGGCGCGTTCTGGGCTTCCGGTCTTATTGCGGGGGCCTGCCGGCTCCCGAGGCCGACACGAATCCCTTCGGCTATAAGTTTTCCTGGAGTCCGAGGGGCGTTCTTTTGGCCGGAAAAAACGAGGCCCGCTATCTCAAGGACGGCCGGGAGGTCGTCATTCCCGCGGCCGATCTTTTCTTGAACGCCGAAACGATCGAAATCCCCGGCTTGCCCGCGTTTGAGGGATATCCCAACCGGAATTCCCTTTCATACTTGGAGACCTACGGCATCCCGGAGGCCCGGGACATATTCCGGGGGACGCTCCGGTGGCCGGGATGGTGCGAGACGCTGAAGAAGATAGGCGACTGGGGCCTTCTGGATGCCAAGGAATCGGATTGGACCGGCCTGACCCGGCGGCCGTTCCTGGCACGGACAGCCGGCCTGCCGGACGGCGCCGACCTGCGCCGGGAGCTGGCCGCCCGCTGGAAAATCGATCCGGAGGCGAAGCTCCTGGACCGGTTGGCCTGGCTGGGACTGTTCGAGGACGGTCCGCTTCCCGGAAAATCCGGATCGCCCCTGGATCTTCTGGAAAAGCTGATGCTGGCCAAGATGCTCTATGCCCCGGGCGAACGGGACATGGTCGTGCTCCAGCACGAATTTCGAGCCGCCTTCCCGGATGGAACGGCCGAGCGGACCGTTTCGACGCTCATCGATTACGGGATCCCCGGAGGAGACACCTCCATGTCCCGGACGGTCGGCCTGCCGGCGGCGGCCGCGGCCGATCTCGTCCTGAAGGGCCGTCTGAACCGAACCGGCGTGCTGACTCCGGTGACGCCCGACGTCTACGGCCCCATTTTGGCCGAGCTGAAGTCCCGCGGCCTCGTTTTCCGCGAGGAAACGATCAGCGAATGAATTCAGAATAGGGGAGGGCGCCATGAAACGCGCGGCCGCGGTCGCCGGTTCGTTTTACCCGGCAAGCGCCTCGGAGCTGCGGAGAATGCTCGGGTCGCTCGTCGATCCAGCCCGGAAAAAAGTAAAGGCCGCGGCCGTCGTCTGTCCCCACGCCGGGTACGTGTATTCCGGCGCCGTCGCCGGAGCCGTCTATTCCTCCGTCGAGATGCCTGGAACGTTCGTTATCCTGGCTCCGGCCCACCGGCCGCAGAGGCCGGCCTTCGCGATCATGAGCGAGGGCTCTTGGGAAACCCCGCTGGGATCCGTCCCGGTGGATGAAGAGCTGGCGGCCGCGATCCGGGCGAAGTGCCCGGCAGTCGTCGACGATCCGGCCGCCCATGCCGCCGAGCATTCGCTGGAAGTGCAGATCCCGTTCCTCCAGTATCTGCGGAAATCGCCGGCGATCGTCCCCCTCAACGTCTCCGCCCGGGCGGATTTCCCCCGGCTGCGGGAGGCCGGAGAAGCGATCGCCGCCGCCGTTCGCGAAAGCGGGAAGGACGTCCTCCTGGTGGCCAGCACGGATATGAGCCATTACATCAGCGCCGACCGGGCGAAGCTGTTGGACGGCTTGGCCATCGACCGGATTCTCGCCCTCGACGCGCGGGGTCTCGTTGAAACGGTGTTCGACAACGACATCAGCATGTGCGGCGTCCTGCCCACGGCCGCGGTCGTCGTCGCGGCCGCCGCCCTCGGGGCGACCCGGGCCGAGCTGGTGGCCTACGCGAACTCGGGGGAGGTCACGGGCGACGACCGGGAGGTCGTGGCTTACGCCGGACTGAGGATTTATTAAGAGTCGAGGCGCCTGGGCCCCGGAGCGGCGGGCGCGTTTGTCCAGGAGGGCCGCCGCTGATTCGTTGACAGGCTCGCCGTCCTCTTATAAAATTTTCAAGGACGAAGATGAAAAATCAGGAGTTACGGGAGAAAGACCGGCTGGTCCTGGCCGCGGCCGTCGAGCTGTACCTGAAAACCGGCCTGCCCGTCTCGTCCGGCGCCATTCACCAAAAGAAAGTCCTGACGGATTCCCCGGCGACCATCCGCAATATCCTCGTCCGCCTGGGGGAGAGGGGCTACCTTTCGCAGCCCCACGCCTCGTCCGGGCGGATTCCGACCGACCGCGGGCTCCGCTTCTACGTCAACAGCCTGCTGGCGGGCGTCCCCCTGACCTTCGACCGGATCAACCTGTTCGCCGAAGACCTTTCCCTCGGCGGGAGCGATCTCCCCGGCATTCTCCACCAGGCTTCCCGGGTGTTGGCCGATCAATCCGACAGCCTGGGATTCGTCATCCAACCCCGGATCTCGCGCATCCACTTCCGCCATATCCGCTTCATCCAGATCGCCGCGGGCAAGGTGATGATCATCCTGATGACGCCCTTTCAGCTGGTCTTGACCGAAATCGTTCCGACCGATACGACTTTCGACCAGGTGGAGCTCGACCGGGCCTCCCAGTATATCAACGCCTCGTTCAGCGGCCGGACGCTGTCGCAAGTGCGGGATTGCGTCCTTGAGGAGCTGGGCAAATCGACGTCCAAGTTCGAGCGGGCCTTGTCCCGCCTGACGAGCCTCCTGAAAGCCTCGATCCAGCAGGATGACATGGAGGATCCGATCATCGTCCAGGGAGCGTCCCGGCTCATCGGCAAATTCGAGAAAGCCGATCTCCCGCGGTTGAAAATGCTGTTTCAAAATATCGAGGAGAAGGCCTCCCTGGCCAAGCTCCTTTCGGAATTCATCGCCCTGGACCGGGTCAAGGTCCTGATCGGATCGGAATCCAACATGCCCGAGATCTCCGACTGCGCCCTGGTCCTCTCCCATTACGGGGACCGGACCCAAGTTTTGGGATCCCTCGGCATCATCGGCCCCAAGCGGATCCCCTATGATAAAATCATCCCCCTGGTCGATAACGTCGCGCAAAAAATCAGCCGGACCATATCCGGGGCGAGCTCCTAGGAAAAATGCCTATGATTAACGAAGATCGAAAAATCCAAGACGAAAAGGACGTCCTTTCCGCTCCCTCGGCGGAAGCGGCCGCGCCCGAGGGCGCGATCCCCGCTCCTCCCGTCGAGCCCGACTCGGCGGGCCGGAAAAAGACGTCCGAGCACCGGAACCACAAGAACAACAAGGATCATCAAAAAATCAAGTCTTTGAAAGCGGAAATCGAAGCCCTGAAGAAGGACCTCGAACAACGGACCCGGGAGGCGGCCGCGGCCCGCGAGGAGGTCGAAACGGCCCGGAAGGAATCCTTGGAATGGAAGGACCGGACTCTGCGGGCCATGGCCGACACGGATAACTTCCGCAAGCGGCTCGAGCGGGAAAAGGACGAATTCTTCCTCTTCTCCCTTTCCGATATTTTAAAGGAGTTTCTCCAAGTCATCGACAATCTCGAGAGGGCCCTGGACGCCCGGGACGCTTCCGACGGCTTCCGAGAAGGCGTCGAGCTGATCTGCCGGCAAATGCTCGACCTGGTCGGCAAGCGCGGCGTGACCCTCATCGAGCGCCCCGACGGCCGGTTCGATCCGAATGTCCACCAAGCCCTCCTGACCGAGGAGGCCGAGGGGATCGAGGAGCCGATGATCGGGGAGGAGCTCCAGAAGGGATACATGCTGAATGACCGGCTCTTGCGCCCCGCCCTGGTTAAAGTTTTGATGCCTAAGAAAAACTGACATGAGCCGTGTCATCGGAATCGACTTAGGAACGACGTTTTCCTGCGTGGCTCACCTGTCGCCCGAAGGTCCCAAGGTCATCCCCAACCTGGAGGGCATGGCGACCACGCCTTCAATGGTCTGTTTCACGTCCGCCGGCGAGATCCTTGTCGGGAACCTGGCCGCCCGCCAGGCCCTGGCCAATCCCGAAAAGACGATCTTCGCCATCAAGCGGCTCATCGGGAACAAATACAGTTCCCCGGCCGTCCAGGAGGCGCGGCCGCGGCTGACGTACGGCTTGAGCGAGGCTCCCAACGGCGACGTCTTGATCCGGGCGGGCGACCGAACGATCACCCCCCAAGAAGCGTCGAGTCACATCCTGGTCTATCTGAAGCGCTGCGCCGAGTCATTTTTCGGCGAGCCCGTCACGGAATGCGTCATCACGGTCCCGGCCCATTTCGACGACCATCAACGTCAAGCGACGAAGGATGCCGCCCGCATCGCCGGTCTGGACGTCCTCCGGGTGATCAACGAGCCGACCGCGGCCAGCCTGGCGTACGGGCTCAACCGGAATCCCGACGGCGTGGTCGCCGTCTACGATTTCGGCGGAGGGACGTTCGATATCACCCTCCTCGAGATCAGCGGGGGCGTTTTCCATGTCTTGGCGACCGCCGGGGACAACTTCCTCGGCGGCGATGATTTCGATCAGAGGATCATCGATCGCCTCCGGGCCGATTTTCTAAGCAAGCACGGGATCGACCTCGGATCTAATCCCTACAATCTCCAACGCCTGAAGGAAGCGGCCGAGCGGGCCAAGCGGGACCTGTCCTTCACCGCGATCACGGAAGTCAACCTGCCGTTCATCGCCGCCGACGCATCGGGCTCCAAGCATCTCCAAACCGCGATCACCCGGGCGAACCTGGAGGAATGGACCCGGGACCTGGTGGAGCGGACCCTGCCGCTGATGGACAAGGCGCTCCACGAAAGCGGTTTGACGGCGAACAAGGTCGCCGAGATCCTCCTGGTCGGGGGGCAGAGCCGGATGCCCCTGGTCCGGAAAAAAGTCGGCGAGTTCTTCGGCAAGGATCCGAACACCCAGATCAACCCCGACGAAAGCGTGGCTCTCGGCGCGGCCATTCAGTCCGGCGTTCTCGAGGGCAACGGGGCGAAGGACATCGTCCTCCTCCTCGATGTGACGTCCTTGTCGCTGGGGATCGAGACGGAGAACGGGGAATTTGAGAAGATCATCGATAAAAACACGACCATTCCCTGCCGGAAAACGAAATCCTTCACCACGGTCGACGACAACCAGCGGCGGGTTCGGATCCACGTGCTCCAAGGGGAGGGAAGCCGGGCCTTGGAAAACACGTCCCTGGCGATGTTCGACCTTGTCGGGATCATGGATGCGGCGGCCGGGGTTCCCCGCATCGACGTGACGTTCGAGATCGACGCCGACGGCATGGTCAGGGTCTCGGCCCGGGATGTCCTTTCCGGCCGGGAGCAAAAAGTTTCCGTCCACCCCTCTTCGGGTCTGAGCCCGCAGCAAGTCGAAAACATTATCGAGCGGGAAAAGAAAAAGGCGCACTGAGACGAACGTCCATGGCAAACGAAGACTATTACGAGGTCCTCGGCGTTTCCCGGACGGCCAGCTCCGAGGAAATCAAGAAATGCTACCGTCAGCTGGCGATGAAATATCACCCGGACCGCAATCCCGGCGACAAGGACTGCGAGGAGCGGTTCAAGAAGGCGGCTGAAGCGTACAGCGTTCTGGGCGATCCTCAAAAACGGGAGACGTACGACCGCTTCGGTCCGGACGGCCTGCGCGGCCCGGCCTTCGAGGGATTCTCGGGTTCGATCTTCGAGGAATTCGAGGACATCCTGGGAAATTTCTTCGGGTTCAACTTCGGCTTCGGCGGAACGGCGAGGCGGCCCCGGGCCGCCTGCGGCCGGGACCTGGGTCTCGGGGTCGAAATCACCCTCGAGGAGGCGGCCGCCGGCGTCGATAAGGACATCACGATCCAGCGGGCCGAGCTGTGCCCCTCCTGCGGCGGGTCGAAAGCCCGGGCGGGGACGCGCCCCGCCGTTTGTCCGGCTTGCGGCGGCCGCGGCCAAGTCCGCCGCAGCCAGGGATTTTTCAGCATCGCCAGCCCCTGCGGCAGATGCCGCGGGACGGGCGAAGTGATCACCGATCCCTGTCCGGATTGCCGCGGCGGCGGCCGTAAAACGCAGAAACGGACCTTGAAAATCCGAATTCCCGCGGGGGTGGCCGACGGCATCCGCCTTCGGATGACCGGCGAAGGGGAAGCGGGGGACCCGGGGGCGGGCCGGGGGGATCTATACGTGGATATCCGGATCAAGCCTCATGATATTTTCGAGCGGGAGGAGAACAACCTGATCTGCGGGCTTTCGCTGTCGTTCAGCCAGGCCGCGCTGGGCGTCACGGCGGAAATCCCCTCTCTTTCGGGCAAGACGGAAAAGCTCAAAATCCCGGCTGGAACCCAGTCGGGCGAGATTTTCCGCATAAAAGGATGCGGCTTGAAGGATCTTTCGCGCCACCGGACGGGCGACCTGTTCGTCAAGGTGGACGTTCAAACGCCGGCCGAGCTGTCGCGGGAGGAAAAAGAGCTTCTCCGCCGGCTGGCCGAATCGCGGCGGGAAAATCTGGATCGATTGGAGGCCGGCGCCGTCCGCCGGGCTTCCCCGGGATCCCGGTAGGGCATCCTTGACTTCCGAATATTTTTTTCTCCCCCGAGCCGATGTCGAGGGGTCTTCGGCCGTTCTGCGGGGGGCGGAATACCACCATCTCGCACGGGTGCTTCGGGTCCGTCCCGGCGGCCGCGTCTGGCTTTTCGACGAGGACGGCCGCCGGTATCGAGCCGAAGCGGCCGCCGTCCGGGAGAAGGAGGAGGAAATCGACCTTTCGATTCTGGAGGTCCTTCCTCCCCGCGGCGTCCGGACGAGGATCATTCTCGCGCCCGCCCTTCTCAAGACCGGGGCGATGGATGAAGTCATTTTGAAAGCGTGCGAGCTGGGCGCGTCCCGGATATCGCCCGTCGAAAGCGAGCGGTCGGTCGTCCGGGCCGGGGACCATTCCCGGCGGAAGGTGGAACGCTGGACGCGACTCGCCCGGGCCGCCGCCAAGCAGTCGCGGGCCGCCCGGGTTCCGCTCATCGATGCCCCGGCCTCTCTGGCCGATTTCCTGGCCTCCGGCCGGGACGGGCGGCGAATTTTCCTGTGCGAGCACGGCGGGATGAGTCTCAAGTCGCTGCGGGGCGGGGAAGAGGCGCCGCCGGCGGAGGCGACGGTTCTTGTCGGGCCTGAAGGGGGATGGAGCGCCCGCGAGGAAGAGGCCATCCGGGCGGCGGAATTCGAAGCGGTGAGCCTGGGAGAGACGATTCTCCGGGCGGAGACGGCCGCCTTGGCGGCCCTGGCGGTTTTGGCCCACGAATGGAACTGGTGAAGGATGTTTCTCCAGGGACAGAAAATCGGCAAATATGAAATCATCCGCTCGCTGGGCAGCGGGGGATTCGGTTCGGTTTACCTGGCCAAGGACATCTGGCTCGACATCAAGGTCGCGATCAAGGTTCCCCATAAGCAATCCATCGAGCTTTATAAGCTCCTGAAGGAGCCGCGTCTCCAGGCCGTCCTGGATCATCCGAATATCGTCCGGCTGCTGGCGGCTGAAAAGATCGACAAGATATTCTTTTTCGTGATGGAATACGTCCGCGGGCGGACCCTGGAAAAGATTCTCCAGAAAGAAAAAGTCCTGGAGACCGCGGCGGCCATCGACATGATGAAACAACTGGCCGCCGGCGTCGACCATGCCCATAAAAACAAGATCATCCACCGGGACCTCCGGCCCTCCAACATCATCGTCTCCGAGGAAGGCCAGGTGAAAATCACGGATTTCGGAACCTCGGCCTGGCTCCAGGACGTCCCCTATGCGACGACCCGGATCGGATCGCCGCCGTACATGGCCCCCGAGCAGTTCATGGGCAAGGCCACGTACGCCTCGGATATCTATTCCCTCGGCTGCATTCTGTACGAGATGATGATCGGGCGGCCGCCCATCCTGGACCCCGACCCGTTTAAGATCCTGGAGCGCGCCCAGGAAGGCCGGATCACGCCGCCCCGCTTGAAAAACACCCGGGTTCCCCGGGAAATCGACGCGCTCATCATGCGCTGCCTGGCCAACCGGATCGAGGACCGTTTCCAACGTCCCTTCGAAATCATCCGGGCTTTGAACGAGATCAAGGGGGAGAAGCCGGCCAAGAACGAAATCGACGACATCCTCGGGCGGATCCGGGCCCGGGAACCGGCGACGACGACAACTTGCTGGAACTGCCGGCGGCACCTTCCCGGCCGGGCTAAAACGTGCCCCTACTGCGGCGAAGCATGCTGAAAAAGGAGAAAGCGGCCGTCGGCCTCGGCGTCGATTGACCCGATTCCCCAATCCCGGTAAGATAATCGGGAATCAGCCCGGGTGGAACCCAGGGAGGAGCCGTGCATATCGATGATTTGCTGAAAATCGCCATTGAAATGGAAGCCTCGGACCTTCATCTGAAGGCGGGCACCCATCCGCAGGTCCGCGTCGCCGGCCAGTTGGTCGTCCTGGAGAAAATCCCGCGCCTGTCCATCGACGACACGGAAAACCTGGCCGCTGAAATGATGGGCGAGTCCCAGCGGGACCGCCTGAAGGAGGAATTGGACATTGACCTGGCCTACAGCCTCCCCGGCTTCGGTCGATTCCGGGGGTCCATCTATTACCAGAGATCCTCGGTCGCCATCGCCCTGCGGATCATCCATTTCGAGATCAAGACCCTGAAGGAGCTTCTCCTTCCGGAGATCTTGGAAAAAATCGCAAACTACACCCGGGGGCTGGTCCTGGTGACCGGGACCACGGGAAGCGGCAAGACGACGACCCTGGCTTCGATGATCGATCACATCAACGGCCTCCGGCGCGAAAACATCATCACGATCGAGGACCCGATCGAATACCTTCATCGGGACCGGAAAAGCTCCATCAGCCAGCGGGAAGTCGGTTGGGACGTCAAATCCTTCGCCCGCGGCCTCCGGGCGGCCCTCCGCGAGGATCCGGACATCATTCTGGTCGGCGAGATGCGGGACCAGGAGACGATCGAAACAGCCTTGACCGCGGCCGAGACGGGCCATCTCGTCCTCAGCACCCTCCATACCCTCGACGCCCCCGAGACGGTCAACCGCATCGTCGGCGTTTTCCCGCCCCACCAGCAGCGGCAGATCCGGAACCAGCTGGCCGCGATTCTCCGGGCGGTCATCTCCCAGAGATTGATCCCCCGCAAGGACGGCCAAGGGCGGGTTCCGGCCGTGGAAGTCATGATCAACACGCCGTACGTCGCCGATTGCATCTCCGACCGGGACAAGACGAACTTGATCCGCGATGCGATCGCCGCCGGCATTTCCCAGTACGGGACGCAGACCTTCGACCAGAGCGTCTACAGCTTGTATGAAAAAGAGCTGATTTCCTACGAGCAGGGGCTCCGCTATTCGACCAGCCCGGACAACTTCAAGCTCCGGGTCAAAGGCATCACGACCAGCGCCGAGCTGGCGCTCGAGGACATGGAACGCGATCTCAACGCCGCGGCCAAACGGGAGAACCATTCGGAATGAACGCCCAGGACATCCGGGAAACGTTCCTCGATTATTTCTCCCGGCGCGGACACAAAGTCGTCGCGAGCTCCTCGCTTCTGCCCAAGGACGACCCGACGCTCCTGTTCGCCAACGCCGGGATGAATCAGTTCAAGAACGTCTTCCTCGGATTGGAAAGAAGAAGCTATGTCCGGGCCGCCTCGATCCAGAAATGCATGCGGGTCAGCGGCAAGCACAACGACCTGGACCAGGTCGGCCGGACGGCTAAGCATCACACGTTTTTCGAGATGCTCGGCAACTTTTCCTTCGGGGATTATTTCAAGAAGGAGGCCGTGGCCTTCGCTTGGGAGCTGATCACCGAAGTATATCACATCGACAAGGACCGGCTTTACGCCACCGTCTACGAGGATGATGAAGAGGCCGACCGGATCTGGCGGGAGGAGATCGGGCTCCCCGCCGATCGCGTCTTCCGTTTCGGGACGACGGATAACTTCTGGGAGATGGGAGACACGGGGCCGTGCGGCCCTTGTTCCGAATTGCACTATGATTTCGCCCCGCTTCTCGAACCGGGCGCGCCGCGCGACTTGATCGAGAGCGGCAGCGACCGGTTCGTCGAATTGTGGAACCTTGTGTTCATGCAGTTCGAGCAGGACGGGAAGGGGGGGCGGCGGCCCCTGCCCCGGCCCTCCATCGACACCGGCATGGGATTAGAGAGGCTCACGGCCGTCCTTCAGGGAAAAACGTCGAACTGGGACACGGATCTGTTCATGCCCCTGATCGAGGACGTCAGCCGCAAGACGGGCCGGGAATATCCGTCCGGAGACGAATCCGATGTTTCCATCCGGATCATCGCCGATCACGCCCGGTCGATCGCCTTCCTCATCGGCGACGGGATCATGCCGGCCAACGACGGCCGGGGATATGTCCTGCGCCGACTCATACGCCGGGCCTTCCGGCAGGGGCAGAAGCTCGGCTTCGAAGAGCCGTTCGTCCACGCCCTTTTGGGCGTCGTGGCCGGCATCATGAGGGACGCCTATCCGGAATTGACATCGTCGCTGCCCCTGATCTCCCGGATCTGCCGGGCCGAGGAGGAGCGGTTCAGCCGAACGCTCTCGTCCGGCTTCCGGTATTTCCAGGAATTCGCCCGGGAGACCCGAAAAGCAGGATCGCGCGTTCTCGCCGGCGAGGCCGCCTTCAAGCTGTATGACACATTCGGTTTTCCCTTGGACTTGACGCGCGAGCTGGCCCAGGAGGAGGGGATCACGGTCGACGAGGCCGTTTTCCAGAACGAGCTGGAGCGGCAGAAGACGCGGGCCCGCCGGACCTGGAAAGGGGACGCCCGGATGAAAGAGAAGAAAGCCTACGCGGGGATTTCCCCATCCTCGGTCAAATATGTCGGAGCCGACAAGGGCGAGGTCGCGGAAAGCCGGGTCCTCGCTCTCTTCAAGGAGGGGAAGCGGGTGAACGCGATCAAGGAAGGAGAAACGGGCGAAGCCGTTCTTTCCCTGACGCCTTTTTACGCCGAGGCCGGCGGCCAAGTCGGTGACGCCGGGCTGATCAAGGGAAGCCATGCTTCAGCCCTCGTCGAAACCGCCTATTATCCCGTGCCCGATCTCCGGAGCCACAAGATCAGGATGCTTTCGGGATCCCTGGCCGAGGGGGACATGGTCGCGGCGGCCGTCGACGAGGCCCGGCGCGCGGCGACCCGGGCCAATCATACGGCCACCCATCTTCTTCACGCCGCCCTTCGGAGCGTTCTCGGGGAGCATGTGAAACAAGCGGGCTCGCTGGTCGGACCGGACCGGCTGCGCTTCGACTTCACTCATTTCCAAGCCTTGGCCGAAGAGGAAATCACCGGCGTCGAAACGATCGTCAACGAGAAAATCAGGGAGAATCTCCCGGTCGGCATCGACGAGATGTCTCTGGAGGAGGGCCTCCGCTCCGGGGCCATGGCCATCTTTGAGGAGAAATACGGAGAGCGCGTGCGCCTCGTCTCGGTCGGGGAATACAGCCGGGAGCTCTGCGGCGGAGTCCATGCCGGGACGACGGGCGAAATCGGCGTGTTTAAAATAGTCGGCGAATCGAGCGTGGCCGCCGGGATGCGCCGGATCGAGGCCCTCACCGGCGAGGAAGCGATCGAATATATCCAGGAAAATGATCGCTTGATCCATGCGGCGGCCGCGGTCCTGAGCGTTTCCCGGAAGGATCTCCTGGCCCAGATCGCCAAGCTCCAGGAGCATCTGAAGGAGAAGGAGCACGAGATCCGGACGCTGCGCCGGTCGAAGGTCCGGGAAACAGGCGGAGCGGACGAGACTCCCATGCGGGAGGTGAAGGGCGTCTCCGTGCTCGTCCGGCGCCGGGACGGCCTGGGGCCGGCTGAAGCCCGGGCGGAGATGGATGATATCAAGAACCGGTTGAAATCGGGCGTAGGCCTTTTGGGAACGGTCCACGAGGGCAAGGCGCTCCTTATCGCCGGGGTCACCAAGGATTTGACCGCAAGGATTCAGGCGGGGGCCCTGATCAAGCGGCTGGCTCCCTTGATCGGCGGGGGAGGAGGCGGGCGGCCCGATTTCGCCCAAGCCGGCGGGGCCGGCGTCGATTCCCTGGACAAGGCTCTTTCCGAGGGTTTCCGGGTCATCGAGGAGACCCTCTGAAGGGGAACGAACCCCCACCCGAATTCACCCCTAAGGGTGATTGACCCCTTCCGGGACGGTTTTACAATAACAACAGCAATGTCTAAAGCTGTGGTTCGAATAGCGGCCGGATGGGCCGTCGCGGGCTTCCTCCTCCTCCTTCTGCCTGCGCCGGGCCATTCGGCCGGCTTCCGCTCGCGGATGAAGGAAAAATACGATCCTTACATCCAGACCATCGCGGCCGAGCACGGGGTGGACGCCGATTTCGTTCACGCCGTGATCACGGCGGAATCGGCCTACAATCGCTATGCCATATCGAGAGCCGGGGCCCAGGGGCTGATGCAATTAATGCCGTCCACGGCCTCGGCCTACGGCGTGAAAGACGTTTTCGACCCCGAGGATAACATCCGGGGCGGAGTCAAGTTCTTGAAGATGCTGTTGAGGCTTTATAACGGAAATCTCAAGAAAACCCTGGCGGCGTACAACGCCGGCCAGGAAGCCGTCAAGAAATATGGCGGAATCCCCCCCTACGCCGAAACGCGGACATACATCAGCCGGGTCATGGCCTCCTACCAGGCCCCGGCGGCTCCGGGACGAACCAGGATTTACGAGTTCCGAGACGCCAGCGGCCGAATCATTCTAACCAACGATCCTAAGCTGGCCGCCCAATACAGCGCGGCCGGTGTTTCATAAAGAAGAAAGGCCCCCGCTCCGGGGGACAGAAATCCGCGGCCGATTTCAGAGATAGCCTTTAACGAGCAATCCGCGGGGAATGAGCTCGAAAACCGCGGGTAGGGTGCCCAGTTGCTCGCCGTCCATTTCCAAGAGGATCGGCTCCTCGTCCTCCTCCGGAACGGCCTCCACTTGCCGGCCTCGGATCAGATCCACCTTGCGATAGGTGAGGTGGGAACCGTTGATCAATCGCCACCCCTGCCGGCAGAACTCGACCAGTTTCATTCCCTTGACCATGACCGCGTCGAACAAGCCGTCGTCCAGGCTGGCTTGAGGCGCGATTTTCATGCCTTTGCCGAAGACGCGGCCGTTGGCGATCGCCCCGATCATGTATTCGTCCCGGGGAAGATCGCAATCGTCGATCCGGACGCGGATTTTCTTGCTCCGGTAGCGAAGGACGGTCGAGATCAGGCATTTGACATAAGATGACGCGCGGCGTTCGAGGCGGCGCCGGTTCACTTCCCGGATGACTTCACCGCCGAGGCCGAAATCGGCGACGTTGAGGAAGTAGCGCGAGGCCTCCTGTCCCTCGGTCGATTGATAGGACACTTTGCCGATGTCGATGGGGATCGATCCGGCGTCCTGAAGGACGGTCATGGCCCCCTTGAGGTGGACGGGGATGTTGAGGCTGCGGGTCAGGTCGCAGCCGGAGCCCGAGGGCACGATGCCCAGGGCGGCGTCCGCGTTGATCGGTTTTTCGCCGTCGTAGAAGCCGTTGGCGATTTCGTTCAGGGTGCCGTCTCCGCCGACGCCGATGATCAGCTCGGTTCCGTCGCGGAGGGAGGAGCGGGCGATGTCGATGGCCTGAAAGGGGCGCTCGGTGAACTCGATTTTGTATTCTTGAATGAAATGGCGGAGTCCTTCGCGGATCTGGCTCCAGCGTTTCCGCGTTTCCCCTTTAGCCGAGGCCGGGTTGACGATGACTTGGGTTTTGAGGCGTTTTCTCATCGGCTTAGATCGACGGACCCGCCGTCGGAGGGGCGGGCGGAGACGGGACGAAGGACGAGGGGGGGGTCTTTTTCCCGAACAGGGCGACCCCGAGGATTCCGCCGAGCGTTCCCAGAACGGCGAAGACCGCCGCCGAGACGATCAGCCCCAGGAAAAAGCCGGCGATTTGGAAGGACCCCGCGCTCTGTTGTTTGAACAAATCTTCCCACCCTTGAGGCATCTCGTCGACGTAGGTGGAAAGGCGGGTGAAGACGTTCCGGAAAAAAGCGGAATTGACCGCGGCCAGGGGGATATTGATCAGGGAATGGGCGGCTGCGGCGAATAGCCCGGTGAAGGCGCCGACCAAGGCTCCGTCGCCTGAAGTCAGGGAGACGGGGGAATCCTTGGACCAGAGGGCGGCGGCCAGCATCGCGCCGCCGATGATCCAAAGGCAGCACAGGCAGTTAAGCAGGGGAACGGCGGAGAGAACTCCGGCGGCCGTTCCGCCGATCAGGGCTGGAACGAAAAGAGGCGGTCGCTCTTGGTTCATCGAAGTCTCCTAGCCGTTTTAAGCATCTCATTCTAAGATTTTCCGCGCAATTTATCAACTTGACGGGAAAATGCGCGTTTCTTCGGGCTCGGGCGGGAGTCCTCTCGGTCGGGAGAGGGGGGTTGGTTGACGTTCCCCGATCTTCCGGATATGATTCTTGGGCTTTTACCGGTCAGGAGAGAAAAATGGAACGGACATTGGCGATCATCAAGCCCGACAGCATCAAGAAAAACATCATCGGAAAAATCATCGACCGCATCGAGGCGGAAGGTTTCCGCATCGTCGAGATGCGGCTGGTTCATTTGAAGGCCGAAGAGGCGATGAATTTTTATGCGGTCCACCGGGAAAAGCCGTTTTACGCGGACTTGGTCGCCTTCATGAGCTCAGGAGACTCCGTCGTGCTTCTCTTGGAGCGGGAAAACGCGATCGTCCGCTGGCGCGAGGTCATGGGCGCGACGGACCCGGCCAAGGCGGCGCCGGGAACGCTGCGGAGATTGTACGGATTCTCGATCGAACGGAACGCCGTGCACGGCTCCGACGCCCGCGACACGGCGGCCGCGGAAATCGGATTCTTTTTTAAATCATAGCCCGGGAATCGCCCGGCCCTTGTTTCTTCCCTAGCACCGGCCGCGGCCGGAGCGCGCTGTTTATGTAAAAAAATGCCCTCATGGCTTGACTTTTTATCATTGATTGAATAGGCTTGTCGGCGAAATCGCGGCAGGGAAAGTCAAAAGGGGAAGAGGAACTGATACAAAAATCCGCTCAAGACGTCTTTCTTATTGACGAAATGATCTTCAGAAAGGGGAATTTTCGTGTTTTTGAAAGGCTTTTTGAAAAAAGCGGCCGCTTTATTGTGCCTCGGCTCGTTCATCCCGGTGATTCCAGGTTGGTGCGGCTTGGAGAGGTACGTTCCGTCCGGGCGGGCCGGCGGCGGATTCGGCTGGGAATGGTCCTTCTGGCTCGCTGTCCAGGCGATTTCCCCCGAATGGGCTTGCCGGCTTCTGGGGGAGAAAACTATGAATAGGACGGAAAACGTCCTTAGTTTCGTTCTGGAGGATATGGAAATTGTGAAAATCTGCCCATGAAAAGAAATGAGGATTCTTTTTCGTATAGATTCTTTTTTGGGGGGGAACGTTCGCCTATAAAGATCTAGCCGCGCCCAAGGGAAGAATTACGACATCAATAGAAATGGGATAAAAACGCCTTCTTTTAAAAGATATGATTTTTCGAAACGGCCTAATAACGATCACTTCTTTATTATTAATAACGGCTTCAGCGGTTTATTCGAGGGGAACAGTCATTAAATCGCTTGATGAACTCCTCGTGAAAATCAAAGCTTTCAATGAGAATGGGCTTTATGAAAATTCGTTTCTACTCTTGCGCGAATATGAGAACGAACGCTTTGGGAAATCGACGGAGGCGGAACGCGTCCTTTTTTGCCTCAACGCGGCTTCGGCGTCATGGATAATCGGCAGGCCGAAAACCGCGATGGAATACGCGCAAAAAGCAAATTTATGGTCCGTCTCTAACGACGATGCTGAAATGGAGGAGCGAAGCCGCCGCATCGTAAATGCGATTCGCCTTTATAACTCTGGGAAGAATAAGCGTCTTCAGGGGGATGGCCTGGGATCAAGGGATGCATTTCATAAAGCAATTGAGGAATCTCGATTTATCAATGGTATCGAATATGAAATGAAATGCCTTCGTCAAATGAGCCTCAGCTATCTGGACGAATATCAATATGAAGATTTTTATCATTGTAATGAAGATGCCTTAAGAATCGCTCGAAAGCTGCGTTCTTTCCGAGACGAAGGATATTGTTTGAACAATATCGGTCTTTATTATTATGAAAAAGATAATTATTCCGAGGCATTGAAACACTACCTTAGCTCTTTAGAGATCGCCGAAAGGACGGGAAATTTAAGAGCAAAGAGCGAATGTTCGACGAACATCGGCGTTATTTATAAAACGATCGGCGAATATGATACGGCTCTCGAATATTTTCATTCCGCCTTGGAAATCGATAAGGTCATTGACCATAAAGAATTCATCTCCATCGATTTAGCCAATATTTGTTCGGTTCATCGGGGCAAGTGGATTGAGTCGAACTCTGATCATGATTTGCAGGCAGCTTATGACACGTTGAGAGAGTGTTATGAGGCTTATTCGCCGGGGACCCACGATTTCATTGCCGCAAGAATTGCGAATAATCTTGGCGCGTTGGCGATTGATTTGAAGAATTATGAAAAAGGAACGCAGTATTACCAAGAAGGGCTTGCCGCAGCTGGCAGGAACGGCGATAAAGTCGCCATCTGTTCCATCACGAGAAATATCGGATCTGCCTTGATGCTCATGGGCCGGGAGGAGGAAGCTTTAAGCTTCTTCCGGGACGCGATCTCCCTGGCCGAAGAAATCAAGGCCGGCCGCATCCTGTGGGATGCCCACTTGGAAACGGCCGACATCTTAAAGAAAAAAGGCTTCTTTTTGGAGGCTCTCGGCCATTACCAGGACGCGATCGACGTCATCGAGCGGAGCCGTTCGACCATCGACGATGAGGACCTCAAAACCAGTTATTTGCGGGCGAACCGAAGATTGGACGTTTATCATGGAGCCATCGACCTTCTCTCCTTGATGCATGAGGCAAACCCGGACGCCCGTCATCTCGAGGCGGTCTTTCAATATATGGAACGATCCAAGGCGAGAGTTTTTTTGGACAGCTTGGAGGTCGGCCGCGTTTCGGCCGCCCGACCCGGGGATCCCGGGATCGAAACCCGGACCGCCGAGATCCGCGCCCGGCTTTCCGGCTTAACCCGAAAGCGCTATTATGAACCTGCGTCCGCCGGGCAAAAAGCCGCCCTCGATCTTGAACTGCGGTCCGTCGAGGACGAATATCAACGTCTCCTCCGCGAGGTCCGGTCCCGCGATCCCCTCTATACGAGCCTTCGCTTTCCGGAGATTCTGACGCTGAGGAGCGCGCAAAAAAGAATCCTGGACCGCGGGACGGTCGTCTTGATGTATGCCGTCGGAAAGGAGTTCGCGTACGGCTTGGCCCTCCGGGAGGAGGGGGCGACCCTTTTCCGTCTTCCCCCGGTTGCCGCGCTCCGGGATCTTGTTTCCCGTCACTTGAAATCTCTCACGGACCGGGAACATCCCGATCCCGAGGCCGGCCGGGAGCTTTTCAAAGCCGTTCTTGCCCCGGGCCTAGACCGGCCGTTCAAGCGGACGGTGATCGTTCCCGACGATTTTCTTCATTACTTGCCCTTTGAGACGCTTTGTCCCGAAGGCGCTGCATCCGCCGCCGGAATCGCGGGCGACGTGTTTTATGCGCCGTCGGTTTCTTCGCTGGCCGAGATCCGGAAAAGGGCCGAGCGACGACCGCGGGCGAAGACGGAATGGCTGGGGATCGCCGCCTCGGGCGGAAACGTTCCGGATATTCCGCCACTGATTTTCGCCGAAAAAGAAGTGGAGGATGTCGCTCGTTTCTATCCATCCGGGAAACGCCTCGTCTTGAAGGGGGATGAAGCCAAGGAAAAGACGCTGAAAGCCCTCCGGTTTGGAGATTACCGGGTCATCCATTTCGCGGCCCACGCCTTGATCGACGAGCAAAAGCCGGTCCGTTCGGCGGTCGTCCTTTCCTCGGATCCGGATTCCTCCGAGGACGGACTCCTCCAGGCGCGGGAGATCTTCGATCTCCGCTTGAACGCCGACCTGGTCGTCCTTTCGGCTTGCCGCAGCGCGGCCGGCCGGCTGGTCCGGGGCGAGGGCCTTGTGGGATTAAGCCGGTCGTTTCTGTTCGCCGGCGCGTCGGCCGTGCTGGTGAGCTTGTGGCCCGTCGATGATGAGGCGACCGGACACTTGATGAGCCGGTTTCATTTTCATCTGCGGCGCGGCCGGACGGCCGCCGCCGCCCTTCGCTTGGCGAAGGCGGACATGGCTTCGTCCTCAGGGTTTTCGCATCCCTATTATTGGAGCGGGTTCGTCGTCTCGGGATCCGCCGGCCGACGTCTTTACGGAAACCGGAGAGAGCGGCTCGCCGCGGCCGGAGCGCTGGCCGTGCTGGCGGCCGCCGCCGGGATTATTCTCACGGGGCGGAATCGCCGGCGCGGACGACCGACCCGGCCGGTCGACCGGAAAAAGAACGCCGGCGTCCGCATCGTATCGGAGGGAAAATCGGCCGCCCGGGAAGCCTCTTCCAAAACCGACGGCCTTTGGAGGGGAGGGGGGCGAAAGGCGTCGCCGTGAGCTGGGATTCGGACAAAGAGCGGGAATTGGAGAGAATATTCACCTTGTTTTCCGGGTTCATGCGGGCCCGCGCCTACAAGCACCAAGTCGGTCGGCTCGGCGTGGACGTGGAGGACATCATCCAGGAAACCCGGATCAAGATTTGGAAACTCCTGTCTAATGAGACGAAAATCAATCATTACGCGTCTTATATAAAGAAGATCGTGGATACGTCGGTCATCGATTATTTCCGGAAATTCAAGCGGGAGGAAGGGATCTATTTTTATGAAAAAAATCGGAGAATCGGAGAGAATGTCTCGACATTCGAAGCGGATCACCTTTACGGGGGAATGGACCTCAAGGACATCGTCGGCAAGGCCGTCGACGGCTTGATCCCGAGTCGGCGCTTGGTCGTCCGGCTCTATCTCCTGAACATGACGGTCGAGGAAATCGCTCTTCATTTCCAATGGACCGTTTCCAAAACAAAGAATTTGCTTTACCGCGGCCTGAAGGATCTGAGGCGAATCTTAAAGGAAAAAAGCATCGACTATGAACATCTCTGACGACCGCTTGAAAAGGGCTTACCGGAGCTATGTGGACGGGCTTTGCCGCGGGACGAGAAAAGACTGCCCTCCGCCGGCCGATTTGGCCGGTTTTTTTTCGGCCGGCGTCCCCCGCCTGTTCAAAGCGGGGATCCTGGATCATGTCGCCGGGTGCGGATCCTGCGCCCGGGAGTTCGAAATATTCCTGGCCATGGATCGTTCCGCCCGGGAATTCGCGGAAAAATCGGCGATTCTCCTCCAGGCGGAAAAAAAGGATCGAAAGCCGCGGTCGAGCCGGGGATTCATCGTTCTGGGCCGATGGCTGTTCGCCGGAGTGGGCTTCGCCGCCGCTTTAGGCCTTTTTCTCTTTTTAGCACGGAAACCGGGCGACGGGCCGGCGGCCGCCGCGGAGGTTTTCCGGTCAGGCCGAGCGTCGGGTCTCTCCTTGAATTATCCCCGGGGGACGGTCGAGGGGCAATCCGCCCTTGTCTTCAACTGGCGACCCGTGGAGAGAAGCGCGGGGGAAACCTACATCGTCAGTCTTTTCGACGACTCCCTCAAGAGGATCTGGATCAGTCCGGTGATTACGGAAACGAACCTTGTCCTCCCCGAAGAAATCGGGCGCTCCCTGGAATCCCGCCGCCGTTACTACTGGATGGTCAAGCGGAGCTCGCTGTCGCCGGCGTCTGAATCGGATCTCGTGCCGTTCACGCTTGTCCGGCGGCGCCTGGATTTTTAACGGAGATCCGCCGGGCCGACAGGTCCGTCAGCCCGGTGATGAAATAAAAGGGGAGTATCGACCCCCAAATCACCCCCGTGAACAGGCGGGGGAGATGGGGCGTCGACCAGAGCCCCAGAACGTTGGCGGCGAAATCGGCCGCGATCGGCAGGGACGCGAAAATAAAAGACCGGAGGCGGGGAAGCTGGACGGAGCAAAAGCTTCTCCGGAAGGGATAGAGAATCAAGCCGAGCCCGAATCCCAGGTAGATGCCGAGGCAGCGGGCGCAGACGGCCAAGGGGGCTCCCCAAAGGAAGATCGTTCGACCGGGATCCTGATGACAGACGGGGGCGAAACAGGCGTAGAGGAAACGGGCGCCGCGCCACCCGAGGCTTTGGAAGAACGGGGCGGCGAAGAGGGCGGCCAGCCAAGCGGCCGTCCCGGCGGAGGTCAGGACATAGATCCGAAGACCCCGCCGGCGGAGGATCAGATTTTCCTCGTCCATCGCAGGGAAACCATCGCCACGACGATGACCAGAAAGTTCAGTGTCAGGACGGAGGCCGACATGAACACGGCATAGGCTTTCCGGCCGAGAAGATCGAAGAGCGACAGGCCGATGACCGTGAAATTCAGAATCAGAAAGAGGCGGCCGATTTTTGGAAACCGGTGAAGATGCCGGAAGACGATCGCCACGGCCAGGATGGACGATAAGAAGGTGTAATCCCAGCCGAGAGGGGAGATCAAGGGAACGAGGAGAAGCAGCAGAGCCCCCTCGGGAACCACCGACCCTGTCTTTTCGCGGCGGCGGCGGATGAAGAAAAAAACGAGGAGGACCAAGGCCAGAAGGAAGAAGACGAATCCCATTTGGGCGAGGCCCGGATCGCCGGTCCATTTGGTCAACCCGGCCAGGAGCGAAACGTTGTCCTGGGTATCGAGCAAGGTCGATGTCGAGCGCATCAGGGTCGTGATCCATTCCACGTGGACGGCCAGGTTGCCGGGAAAACCATAATAAACGGCCGGAGCGATCAGGGACAGACCCAGAAAAAGAAGGGCCGGCCAGAGAATGTTCCAACGGCGCTTCAGAAGAAAGTACGGCAGGAAAATCAGGGAATACGGCTTCATGGCCGTGGCCAAGCCCCAAAGCAGCCCTGAGGCGGCCGCCCGGCCGACGGCGGGCTTGTTCGTCTCGTCTTTATAAAGGTTGAAAATCACGAGCAGCATCAAGACGGTGATGATGGCGTTGATCTGGCCGAGCTGAATCTCCCGGAGAATGAATTTCGCCAGAACGAGACCGGCCAGAAGGGCCGAGACTCGAGGTCCCAAGCCGCCTTCGACCGCGGCGTCGTTCCCTCGGATCAAGCGGATCGTCAGGAGGATCATCCCGGCCGTCGAAGTCAGCACCAGGGCGTACCAGATCGCCCGGGCCGCCGCCGGAGGCAGGAGGGACAAGGGAGCGTAGATCATGGCGCAGAACGGGGCGTACTTGAACTGATAGTGCTCGTCGGAGGCGCGGTAGAGCGTCTCGCCGTGAACGAGCCGGTCGCCGGCGGCGTAATTCACGTTGAAATCCACCATGTCGCCGTTGATCTTGAAAATGAAAAGAGCGGCCGAGGTCAACGCGGCGGCGATGAGGACGGCGGCGGTTCGGCGGGGATTCGCCATGGGTTCTTGAATTCTCCGTTCCTCAGGCTACCCGACGCGTCGTTTTCTGTCAACGGCGTTGAATCCGGGATCGTTCACGAACGCGCCTTTTGCCCGGGCCTCGGACGATCATTTCCCGGGACGCGATGATGGGGACCGCCTTGGTTTTTCGGCTCATATTCCGCCGGGCGGGCCGCCCCGATCCGCGCCGTGAGCCTGGATCTCGCCCGGAGCGGGCTTCGGCCGTTTCGCGGGGCGAAGCCTCCAGCATATTTGACAGAAGCGGAGGGTCGTGTCAAAATATCTCCTACATTTTTCAATCATTCTCGTCCAAACATAAACAGGAGGCGAAATGAAAGCCAAAAAACTCTCCATTTTCGCGTTGAGCCTCGCCCTTCTTCTTCCGGCGGCTTCGCTCTTCGCCCAGAGCGAGCTGGCGGCGAAGCTCCTCGTTCAAAGCGGAAACGGCGTCCTGATGCTCACCGTTTTCGATAAAGACAAGAAGGAAATCGGACGCGGCGCGGCCGTCGTCCTCTCCGAAACCACCGCGGTCACGACGTATCATCTCGTCGATAAAGCGGCCGACGTCAAGGCCATGAACGCCAAGAAGAAAAAAGTGAACGTGAAGGGGCTCTTGGCCGTGGACAAAGTCCTCGACCTGGCCCTTCTTCAGATCGACGGCAAGATCGACGTCCTGCCGACCGGCGGCGCCCTGGTTCCAGACATGACCGTCGTCGCCGTCGGCTCGGATAAGCTCGGGGACATGGCCGGTTCGGAGGGAAAAATCCGCAAGCTGTTTGACCTCGCCCCCGACGTCGCGATCGCCGATTCCACCCTCGCCCTGAAGGATGAGTTCGACGGTGGGGCGGTCCTGGACGAGGCGGGGATTATCGTCGGCCTCCAGAACGTTTCCGATCTGCGTCTCCGCTACATCGTCCCGGTCGCGGCCCTCAAGGCCCTGCGGCCCGGAACCCTCATTCCCTTCAAGAACCGGACGCCGGAGGATTTCCGGGAGTCGGTCGAGGGCGCCTGGCTGGCCGGCCGGGTGTACATGTGGCTGGACGTCGGTCGCTCGGCCGTTCAAAACCTCGAAAAGGTGACCAAAGCCCAGCCGAACAATGTCGAGGCGTGGAAATTGCTGGCCGGGGTTTATGAAAGCCAGAGGGATTACCAAAAAGCGGCCGGCGCGTTTGAGCAGCTCACGAAGATCGATCCCCGGAACGCGGAAGCCTTCGCCGGCCTGGGCCGCATTCAGTCCCGGATGCGGAAAAGCTACGAGGACACGTCGAACCTGGGCAAGGCCGTGGAGAACTTGGAAGCGGCCCTCCGCCTCGATCCGTCGATGACGTCGGTTTACGAGGACCTCGGCAACTGCTATGAGGGTCTTCGGGAATGGGCCAAGGCGGGCGACGCCTATGACAAATTCCTGGCGACGAAACCAGAAAATCCTCTCCAAGCCTACAAGATGCTCGGCAACGTCCGCCGCGAGGCGGGCCAATTCGAAGAGGCCGCGGCGGCCTATGCCGAGGTCGTCAAGCTGATCCCCCTCGACGTCTACCAGTACTATCAACTGGCCCAAATGCTGGAAAAAGCCAAGAAATATGAAGATGCTGAAACGGCCTACATCAAGACCGGCGAAATCAGCAATGAACCGGGGAAGTACTTCCCCAATATTCTAGCCATGTATGACGGAGCCGGAATGACCGATAAAGCGATCGCCGCCGGGCAGAGAATGGTCGAAATAGCGCCCGACAACGAGCAGTCTCACTACAACCTGGGCCTGCAGTACCAGAAGATCGGGAAAAACGCCGAGGCGATCGCCGCCTTTCAGAAGGCGGTCGAGATCAAGCCGACGTTCGAATACGGCTGGTTCCAGATCGGCTCCTGTTATTACGCCATGAAAAATTACTCCAAGGCGATCACGGCCTTCCAGAAAAATGCCGAACTGGTCCCCGACCAGATCTACGGCTGGATGTATCTCGGCATGAGCCAGATGCAGATCAAGCAGTTCGGGGCGGCCCTGGAGTCGATGAAAAAAGCGGTTGACCTCAAGCCCGATAATACGGACGCCCTTTTCAATCTCGGCGTCATTTATCTCAACCTGAGGGACCGGACGAGCGCCTTGGAAATCGTCAAGAAGCTCCAGGCGCTCGACCAAGCCAAAGCGGCCAAGCTGAAATCTTATATCAAGTAAGCGGACCAGCCGGCCCGGATTGAATTGACAAAGGGGAGACGGTGTGGTATTTTTAAAACTCTCCTTCCGTTTCCCCCGAGTCAACCCCCGGCGGAATTTTTAGGGAAACATGCTTGCCGGGCGAAATCACATATGGGCAGGTGGCGGAACGGCAGACGCGCTAGGCTTAGGACCTAGTTCCTGAGAGGGAGTGCGGGTTCGAGTCCCGCTCTGCCCACGGATCAACGCGCCGGTTTCCGCCGGCGATAAAGGAAGCATCCATGGCCGACCCCCAAGACGATTTAAAATGCACCATTGAGACGCTCGGCCCCGTCAGCCGGGAGCTGGACGTCGAAGTCTCCGCGGCTGAAGCGGCCCGCGTCCACGAGGAAATGGCGGCTTCGTTCGCCTCCCGGGCGAAACTCCCCGGCTTCCGGCCGGGCAAGGCTCCCTTGGACGTCGTTCTTCAAAAATTCGGCCCGGACATCGAGCACGAAGTGATTGATCAACTGATTCCCGAGTCGCTTCACCGGGTTCTGGAAAAGAACGCGATCCGGGCCGTGGGCATTCCCTCCGTCCGGGACGTATCCTACCGGGCGGGCGAGCCGATCCGGTACACGGCGGTCGTCGAAACCTGGCCCGAGTTCGACCTTCCTCCTTATAAGAAGCTGAAGCTGAAGAAACGGGACGAAAGCGTTTCGGACGAGGATGTCGCCAAGACGATCGAGGATCTGCGCCTCAAACACGCCGAGCACCTCCCGGTCGAAAACCGGGGGATCCAAGCCGGCGATTTCGTCATCCTCCAGATCCAAGGCCGGGACCTCAAAACCAAGAGGCTGATGCCCGTGGAAAAAATCTCGGTTGTCGCCGGTCACGAGGGCAACGATCCGGCTGTCGAGGCCCATCTCTCCGGTCTCCGGACAGGGGAGGAGACCGTCTTCGAACACGCGTACCCGGCCGATGATCCCCGCAAGAAGCTGGCCGGCAAGACGATCGCCTTCACGATGAAAATCCTTTCGGTCCGGGAAACCGTCACGCCCGCGGTCGACGACGAGCTGGCCAAGCGGATGGGGGAGGAATCGCTCGACGTTCTCCGGAAGAAAGTCCGGACGGAGCTGGAGGCCTTGAAACGGCGGGACACCCGACGGCAATCCTCCGAGGAGGCGATCCAGGCGGTCATCGACCAAGCCTCCATCCCTCTTCCCGAAAGCGCCGTCGAGGAGGAGACGGCGGTCGTTCTCAAGAACCTCGCGGCCCAGCTTCCCCGCCGCGGTCTCAGCCGCGAAGCCGTGGAATCGATTCGGGCTGAAGCCCGGCGGCAGGCCGAGCAGAATCTCAAGGAGCATCTCGTCATCCGCAAGATCGCCCAGGCCGAGGGGTTCCAGGTGACGGAGGAGGACGTCGATGCGGAAATCAAGGCCATCGCCGAGGCCAACAACCTTCCCCTGGCGAGGATGATGGACACCTTCCGGGAGGAAGACCGTCGGGAGGGATTGAAGGGGACGCTGCTTTCCCGGCGGACCGTTGACTTTTTAATCTCCCAGTCTATAATGGAATAAACCATCGCTTTTTCCGCCATGACGCTCATCCCCTTTGTCGTTGAACAGGACGGCCGTTCGGAGAGGGCCTACGACATCTATTCGCGCCTTCTCAAGGATGGGATTATCTTTCTCGGAAGCGAAATCACGGACGACACAGCCAACCAAGTCATCGCCCAGCTTCTCTTCCTCGAGGCGGAAAACCCCCAGCGGGAGATCTCGCTGTATATCAATTCGCCCGGAGGCAGCATCACCGCCGGCTTGGCGATCTACGACACGATGCAATTCGTCGGCAATGATGTGTCGACGATCTGCGTCGGCCAGGCGGCCTCGATGGCTGCCGTCCTCCTGGCGGCCGGAACGCCGGGAAAGCGGTTCGCCTTGCCGAACGCCCGGATCCTCCTGCATCAGCCTTTCGGAGGGACCCAGGGGCAAGCCTCCGACATCGCCATCCAAGCCAAGGAAATCCTCCGGATGAGGGAAACGCTCTATCAGATCCTGGTGAAGCATACGCGCCAGTCGAAATCGAAGATTCAGTCCGACATCGAACGGGACTTCATCATGACGGCGCCCCAGGCCAAGGAATACGGCCTCCTCGACGGGATTTATGTCTCGCGGGGAGCCGCCAAGAAATGATCCGGCGGACCGGCCTTGAGAGCCGGTCTGGAATCCGAGCCGGATAACGAGAGACGATCATGGACGAATCCACGCGGGACCGGACCAACGCGCCCGGGCAATGCAACTTCTGCCACCGAACGCCGGCCGAGGTCCGTAAGCTCATCGCCGGCCCGGGAGGAGTGTTCATCTGCGATCTTTGCGTGGAAGCGGCCCATTCCCTTGTCAAAAGCGCGTCGGCCGCGGACGTCCCGGACAAGGACGACCTCCCCGAATCCTTGCCGACGCCCGCGGAAATCAAAGCCGGCTTGGATGAATACATCATCGGCCAGGAGCTGGCCAAGAAAAAAATCGCCGTGGCCGTGTACAACCATTACAAAAGGATCCGGAGTCCGCGGGGCGCCTCGGACGTCGAGATCGCCAAAAGCAACATTCTGCTCATCGGACCCACGGGAACCGGCAAGACCCTGATGGCCGAAACCCTGGCCCGGATCATATCCGTTCCCTTCGCCATCGCCGACGCGACGACCTTGACCGAGGCCGGGTATGTCGGCGAGGATGTGGAAAACATCGTTCTCAAGCTCCTCCAGGCCGCCGGGGGCAACATCGCCCGGGCTCAGAAGGGCATGATCTACATCGACGAGATCGACAAGATCAGCCGCAAGAGCGAGAGCCCGTCCATCACCCGGGACGTTTCGGGGGAGGGCGTTCAGCAAGCCCTCCTGAAGATTCTCGAGGGGACGAAAGCCAGCATCCCTCCCCAGGGCGGCCGCAAGCATCCCCACCAGGAATTCATCCCCGTCGATACGACCGACATCCTTTTCATCTGCGGCGGGGCGTTTGTCGGGCTCGAAAAGATCATCGCCCAGCGGTTGGGCCGGACGATCGTCGGCTTCGGCGGCGAAGCCCGCTCCCGGCGGGTCGAGGACGCGGCCTTGCTGGAGGATTTGATCCCCCAGGATCTCATCAAGTATGGACTGATTCCCGAGCTCGTCGGCCGCATTCCGGTCGTTTCGGCGTTTTCCGAGCTGGATTTGGAAGAGCTGGCGGCCATCCTGACCCGCCCGAAAAACGCCTTGATCAAGCAATACCAGAAGCTGTTCGAAATGGAGGGCGTCGACCTGGAGTTCACCGACGAGGCCCTCGCCGCGATCGCCCATAAATCGGTGGCCCGCAAGCTCGGAGCCCGCGGCCTCCGGTCGATCATCGAGGACTTGATGCTCGACCTGATGTTCGAACTGCCGACATCCAAAAAGAGCCGCCGCATCAAAATCACGAAGAGGATGGTCGAGGAAAACGAGTTGGCCTTCGACCGGCCGCGGAAACCATCCCCTGGAGCATAGTCATGGATCCCGTCAACGACGCCTTGGAAGTTTTGAAAACCGTTCCGCTGATCCCGCTTCGGGACTTGGTCGTTTTCCCCTCGACTCTCGTCCCGTTCATCATCGGCCGCCCATCGTCCATCCAAGCCCTGGAAAAGGCCGACGAATCTGAAAAAACCGTCTTTCTGGCCGCCCAGATGGATCCCTCTCTCGATAACCCTGAGCCCAAGGATATCCACTCGTTCGGAATCACCGCCCGCGTCATCCGGACGGTGCCCATGGACGACAAGAACGTCAAGGTCATCGTCGAGGGGCGCCGCCGGGCCCGGATTCTTGAATATGTCTCCTCCTATCCTTTCTACCAGGTCCTGGTCAAGGAAACGCCGCCTTCGGAGGAGACCGCGGCCTCGCTGGCCGATGTCCTCAAGCGCGTTCTGCTTATGTTCGAGGAGTATCTTAAGCTCAACCAGAACGCGAATTTTCAAACCATCATCCCGGCTCTCCGGGATCATTCCCCCGAGCGGATCGCCGACATCATCTCCTCCCACTTGTTCATTCCCCTGGAGGAAAAACAGAGTCTTCTGGAGACGATCAAGGCCGGAGAAAGACTTTCTCACCTGGAGTTCCTTCTGGAGCACGAAATCAAGCGGATCCAGGCCGGCCTCCGGCGGAAATCCGGCAAGTCCGGGGAATCCGGCCGGCGGGCGGAGGGGACGACGACGGTTTTCCCGGCCGGCGGGAAGAAAGACGACCAGGCCAATGAGATGGACGAGTTGAAGAAAAAGGTCCTGGCCGCCCAGATGCCTCCCGACGCCTTGGAAAAAGCCCGCAAAGAGATCGAGCGTCTCGAGGCGATGCCGCCGATGTCGGCCGAGGCCACGGTTTGCCGCAATTACCTCGACTGGCTTATCGCCTTGCCCTGGGTTAAGCGGTCCAGGGAAAAGCGTAATATCAAGGAAGCCGAGCGCATCCTCGATGAAGACCACTATGGGCTGGAAAAGGTCAAGGAGCGCGTCCTGGAATACCTGTCGGTCCGCCAGCTCGTCAAAACGCCGCGGGGAGTCATCCTCGGCTTGATCGGCCCTCCCGGCGTGGGGAAGAGCTCCCTGGCCAAGTCCATCGCCCGGGCGACCGGCCGGAAATTCGTCCGGCTTTCGCTGGGGGGCGTCCGCGACGAAGCCGAGATCCGGGGCCATCGCCGGACGTACATCGGGGCTTATCCCGGCCGGATCATCCAGATGTTGAAACGGGCCGGGACGAAGAACCCGGTCTTTCTCCTGGACGAAGTCGACAAGATGAGCATGGACTTCCGGGGCGATCCGGCCTCGGCCTTGATGGAAGTCCTCGATCCCGAGCAGAACAACGCCTTTCTCGATCATTACATCGACACGGATTTCGACCTTTCCCAGGTCATGTTCATCGTCACGGCCAATATGCTCGAGCCCATCCCGCGGCCCCTCATCGACCGGATGGAGATCATCCGGATCGCGGGATACACGGAGCCGGAAAAGCTCCAGATCGCCCGCCGGTTCCTCTGGCCCAAGCAGCTGACGGCCCACGGACTGACCGAAAAGAATTTGACGATTTCAGACGCCGGCCTGGCCAAGCTGATCAATGAGTACACCCGCGAGGCGGGGGTGCGTAACCTCGAGCGGGAGCTGACCTCGATCTGCCGCAAAGCCGTCAAGAGGGTCGTTCTCCACGGGGCTTCCCACCGGGAACGGGTCTCAGCCAAGAACCTTGAATCATACCTCGGCGTTCCCAAGTTCCGGCGGAAAGCCCTGGACCGGGAGGACGAAACCGGGGTGTCGATCGGAATGGCCTGGACGGAGTTCGGCGGCGAGCTCCTGACGTTCGAGGCCACTAAGGTCCACGGCAAAGGCAACTTCGTCCTGACCGGTCAGTTGGGCGAGGTCATGCAGGAGTCGGCCCGGACCGCCTTCAGCTACGTCCGGGCGAAGATCTTCGAGCTGAACATCGCCAAGGACGTGACCAAGGATTTCGACATCCACATCCACGTCCCGGAGGGGGCGACGCCGAAGGAAGGCCCCTCGGCCGGGATCACCATCGCCGTGGCCATCCTGTCCCTGATGACGGAGATCCCGGTCTGCAAGAAAATCGCCCTGAGCGGCGAGATCACGCTTCGAGGCCGGGTGCTTCCCGTCGGCGGGATCAAGGAGAAGCTCCTGGCCGCCCACCGCGAAGGCATCCGGGAAGCGATCCTGCCGCGGGACAACAAGGCCGACCTCAAGGACCTGCCCAAGAACGTCGCCCAGGATATGACAATCCATCTTGTCGAAACGATGGATGAGGTGTTGAAAATCGTCTTGACCCGGGAAATGCCCTCGGTCCAGACGCCGCCCGAAGGGGCTTCGGATTCCTCGACTCCCGCCGGAGAAGGGGAAGCCGTCCGGATGCATTAAGAATTCAATCGCGAGGTGCAGAGATGTCGACAAGAGAACCGAGAAACAACCGGGAACGAGAGCCCCGGGAGCAGCGTGAACCGCGGGAAACGAGAGAGCCGCGCGAGTACCCGGCGGACCGGGAAACCCGCGAATGGGGCCTCATCGAGCTCGAGGAACAGGAGACGAAAGTCATTTTGAAAATCGCGGCCGAGGCGGGCTTGCCGGCCGAGGAAATCGAACACGAAAAAGACAGCCGCCACGACCTGATCTTCAAGATTCTCGAAGCCCAGGCCAAAAAGCAGGGCCTGCTCTTTTCCGAGGGCGTCCTGGAGACGCTCGAGGACGGGTTCGGGTTCCTTCGGGCGCCTGAATTCAGCTACCTGCCGAGCCAGGATGACATCTACGTCTCGCCTTCGCAGATTCGGAAATTCCAGCTCCGCACCGGAGACACGATCTCCGGCGTCGTCCGGCCGCCCAAGAACGGAGAGAAGTACTTCGCCTTGATCAAGGTCGAAGCTGTGAACTTCATGCACCCCGATGTCATCATCGAGCAGCGCCGCAATGTCCATTTTGAACAGCTGACGCCGCTCTATCCCTTCGAGATGATCAAGCTGCAGGACGGCAATCCCAAGAACCTGAACGCCCGGATCATGGAAATGATGACCCCGATCGGCAAGGGGCAGCGCGGGCTGATCGTCTCGCCTCCCCGGGCCGGAAAAACGACTCTTCTCAAGACGATCGCCAAGTCGATCGAGAAAAACCACCCCGAGATCTACCTCATCGTCCTGCTCGTCGCCGAACGCCCCGAGGAAGTCACGGACTTCCAGCGGAGCGTGGCCGGCGAGGTGGTGGCCTCGACATTCGACGAGCCGCCGGCCCGCAACGCCCAGGTGGCCAACATCGTCCTGGAGAAGGCCAAGCGCCTGGTCGAGATCAAGCGGGACGTCGTCATCCTTCTCGATTCGGTCACCCGGCTGGCCCGGGCTCACAACGCGATCATTCCACCCTCGGGCAAGGTCCTGTCGGGCGGCATCGACGCCAATGCCCTGAACAAACCCAAGAAATTTTTCGGCTCGGCCCGGAAGGTCGAGGAGGGGGGAAGCCTGACGATCATCGCCACCGCCCTGATCGACACCGGAAGCCGGATGGACGAAGTCATTTTCGAGGAGTTCAAGGGCACCGGCAACATGGAAATCAACCTCGATCGGCGCCTGGTCGACAAGCGGACGTTCCCGGCCATCGACATGAATCGCTCGGCCACCCGCAAGGAAGAGTTGCTCATCGAAGAGAGCGAGCTCAACCGCATCTGGATTCTCCGCAAGGTCTTGAGCCAGCTGTCCGAGGTCGAGGCGATGGAGCTTTTGATCGACAAGCTTGGGAAGACCAAGACCAACGCGGACTTCCTCAACCAGATGAGCAAAGGCCTCTAAGCCCGGCCGGCGCGGGGCGGGGGAGAGGGCAATTCCGCTGGGCGGCCGGACACGGCGCCGGCTTTTCAAGAATTGACTCTCCCGCCTGAGGCTCTCCGGGCTTATTTCCCCGTGAGCCTCAATCGAAAACCCGCTCTTGCTTCGTCGTCGCCGACCACCCGGGCCTTGTCGAGCGTCGCCAGCATGTCCCTCGCGAACGATCGCCCTTGACGGTGATCGGCTCGAGATCGTCGATCAAGGCTCCGGGTCGGCTGGCTCAATGATGAGCGGGGCGCGGACGAACGAAGAGGGATAGCGCTTGCCGGGATCCTCGGCGAAGAAATACAGCGTGTAGGTCCCCGCCGGCAACCCGCCTGTCTCGAGATCGACCAGGTAAGAGACCGCGTCGATCTGCCGATAAGCGGAGGCCGACAAGGGAAGCCATGTCCTCCCCCCGGAGGCCAGGTCCACCGCCTGCGCCCGGAAGACGATGTCCCCGCCTTCGTATTGATGGAAGGAACAGGGGAGGAGAACCGAAAGGATTTTCGTGCCTTGGGGAATTTCGCCGGTCAACGGGGCGAAGCGGGCGGAGTCGAATCCATGGAAATCGGGAAGGGCGCCGAAAACCGGCCTCGGCTTTTCCAGCGGGGCGAGCAAGAGCGGAGGAAAGAGCTTGAATCCCGGTTCGCCGCGCCGGGGAATGTCCACCGCGGACGTCGCGACCGCGCCGTCTCCTGTTTCAATGTTTCGGACGACGATCCGGCATTCGAACCGGCCGGCCGGAACGCCGGAAAAAGAACCGCAAAAAACGGCTTCGTCGGATGTCTTGGCCGCGTCCAGTTCCAGGCGGTTCAGCCCGGCCAGGTTCTTCTCTTGGTCGAACAGAAGCAGAAAAGCCTCGAGGCGATTCAGGCCGGAGGCCCGGCGCAGCCTGAGAATGGGAAGGGCGGCCGCAAGGGCCAAGTCGTTTTCCCCCCCGGGGCTCGGCTGGGCGGCGGCCGACATGGAGAACCGAAGGGGATCCGAAAAGAGGGGTTTTTCGCTCAGGGCCAGGTCGACGAGGTGGAGATGCTTTTCCAAGGCACTGAGCTTGGCGAACGGCTTGCGGTTGTAATACCCTTTTTGGGAATGGACTTCGCAGCCGCGTCGCTTGACCTTGACTTCGATTTTTTCAAATTTGCCGTCCCATTTCTCCGGAACGATGAATCCGAGAACGTAAAACGTTCCCGTCAGATCCTGGATTTCTCGTGAGATTTTTTGAACGTCGTTCATCCCGCCGAAGTATTTGCCTCCGGAAAGACGGGCCATTTCGATCAGGGCGCTGTCCCCGACCATGTTCCGCTCGACGAGATTCAGGGCCGTGCCGGAGGAGGACTGGGAGGACGGACGGGCCGACCGGGACAATTCCTCGAAATCCATGTCCCGGACGCGGGAAGCCAATCCTTCCACGTTCACGGCGATCACCGGGCTGTTGGACGAGGCGAGCTCCCGGATCATGGATTCATAGCGCAAGCGCAGGTTCAAACCGTCCGAGGCGTTGAGATTCATCCGGTTGGCTTCGGGCGCGATCTGGTCGGCGCGTTGATACATCAGGAAGTCCGGGGGGCCTTTTGAGAACAGGACGACATGCTTGATGCCGGGCATGTAGCGGAGGCCGGCCGCGAAATCCTTCAGGGATGAGGAAAACTTCAGGATTTCCATTTGGTATTGGGCTTGGGCGGCCCGCTTGAATTCCTGGCGGGCGGCCGCGGCAAGGGCGGCCGACGCGCCCCGGTCCAGCTTCGCCGTTTTCTCTGCGGTCAGTTCGTCCCAGAACGTTCCGGCCCTGCCGAGGCCGACGCCGGTCCCCAGATCGCGGACGATCTCGCGGATTTTTCCGCGATCCGAGGTCAAGTATTCGTGGAGGGTCAGGCCTTTCTCCACGGAATAGGAAAGGATTCCAATCTCGTCGGCCGGCAGGGCATGGGTGTCGAGAAAATCGAGGGCGGTCTTCTTGGACATGGCGATGCCGCCGACGTCGTTGAAGGCGAAATCGAAAAGGAAGAAAAATTTCCGGGACATTATCAGGGATTCGATCTCAACGGCTTCCGTTTCTCCGGCCTCCTCGGCGGGAAGAACATGCCGCTCGAAGGCGACGATCCGTTGCGGCCGGCCGTTCGAGATCACTTCGAATTCCGGGGAATCGAGATCCCGGACGGGCCGGCCGTTTTTATCCGAGACGTAAACCTGGATAAGCTTCATGGTGACGGCGACGTCATGCTTCAGCGGGGGCTGTTCGACTTGGGCCGCCCCCACGGCGACGAGCCGGAAAAAGCCGATCAAGAAAGCAAGATGAAAAGAGAATAGAGTTTTCGGATTCACGGCGCGCACACCTCCGCTTTTTTCCCCCGACAACTCTCGCGATCAGCGTAACATAAAACTGAAATGAAATATACTTGACGCGGATCAGGCAATCCCATAGGATGAAAAGCCCATGAACATCATCCTGAAAACAGCCCTCGGCTTAATGACGACGCTCTTCGGTTTTATTTATTTTCGAGACGCGATCAAAAAGCGGGCTCTCTTTTCCCGCAAGCCGTGGGCCGGGTTTTTCGGGACGGGGCTTATCACGAACTTTTTCGACACTCTCGGCATCGGAAGCTTCGCCCAGCAGACGGCGATCTTTAAGTTTTTCCGCCTCGTCGACGACCGGATCATTCCCGGGACGATGAACGTCGGCAACACGATACCGACGGTTCTCCAGGCGTTCATTTTTATGACGGTCGTGAAAGTCGACGCGGTGACCCTGGTGGCGATGTCTATGGCCGCCCCGGCCGGATCTGTGATCGGCGCCGGCATCGTGGCCAAGATGGAGCGCGGCAAGATCCAGCTCGGCATGGGCATCGGCCTTCTGGTCATCGCCTTGATTATATTAGCGGGCCAGTTGAACGTGATGCCGGTCGGGGGAGAGGCCTTCGGCTTGACGGGCTGGAAGTTGAGCCTGGCGGTCGCTTTAAGTTTTGTTTTCGGGGCCCTCCAAACGATCGGCATCGGATTCTATGCTCCGTGCATGGCCATCGTTTACGCCCTGGGCATGCATCCCTTGACCGCGTTTCCGATCATGATGACAGCCACGGCCATGCTCATGGCCGCCGGCAGCGCCCGTTTCGTCACGGCTGATGCCTATGACCGGAAAGCCGCGGTCGGCGTCACGGCTGGCGGCGTTATCGGCGTGTTTATCGCCGCTTATGTCGTCAAGTCGCTGCCCTTGACCGTTCTCAAATGGGTCGTCTGCGCCGTCGTTCTTTACACGGCCGCTTGGATGTTTCTCAGCGCTTTCAAGTCGTGGAAAGAACGGGCGGTCGTGCCGATTTTGGATTCTTCCAAATATTAAAGCGCGGCTTTGGCTCGCGACGAAATTAATTCATTCGGCCGAATGTGATATATCGTTATTTTATCAATTAATTATTCCTGGTGTTTAAGGAGAAAAGCTCCGAAACGCTCGATTTGATTCACCCGAAAAAAAATCCGCGGCCGTGGTTTTTTGAAAAGAACTTATGCCGGCTGTTATCGTCTAGCTTTCAAACTTTTCTTCACCGTCGCCTTTGGAAGTTTATTGAAACAGGGCCGAAGACTCATCCAAAAAGAAGAATTCTTTTGATCGACGCCGATGATTAGACAAAAGGGCCTGAATCATGAAAACGGGGCAATCATTGAATAACCGGAAAAGGGGAAAATATCCACAGGTGCCCAATTTACGGGCATCAAGGATATTCACAGCCTTATGAAATCTTTAAGTGAATGATAATAAATAAGATAAGAGTTCGCCTGGTATTGGGTCGCATAACATATATTATGTATACTAGCATCCAGGGAAGCGGCCGCACATGTTGGGCCGTCCTTTATGCTCCCCAATATTTAGATATTCAGCTGCTTTTATTACTTTTTAGAGAGCACAATTTCAGTCGCCGGTTTGCTCATTCACTCGATTTTATGGATTCAAAGAATTATATCCACGGCCGCTTGGATGTCTATAAACGTTTTAAAGTCTCGAGGAGCCGGCTGATGATGGTCTTCTTCGGATATAAAAAATAAAACTCTGGGACGACGATAAATAGGATTATTTCGGGGACTTCAGCTTTTCAAGGAGATCTTCCAGGACCTTGATGATTTCCTGGCGATTCACGGATTCCTTTTTGAATTCGATTCTCACGCTGAAAGAACGATCTTCCTTAGGCCGATAATTGAAAATATAGTGTTTAGGCCGTTTGGTCTTGGATTCTTTTTCCCGGAAAAGCTTCGTCAGGTCGCGCGTATCCTCGCGTTTCAAGCCATGTTCCCTGATGTTGTCGACCAAGGCTTTCATCTCGGCCTCGGATTTTTGCTTCGAAATTTCTATCAAGAGGCTCCGGTTCTTGTCGATTCCACTTTCGCGGCAAAGGACGCGGAGCGGGGCTGGGATGCGACTGACATTGATGATTTCGGTGATGGTCGAGCGGGCTTTTCCAATTTTTTCCGAGATATCCGCATGGCTGTAATTGTAGATTTCAATGAGGGTTTTAAGGCCGTCGGCTTCCTCGAAAACATCGAGATCTTTCCTTTGAAGGTTTTCGATCAATGAGATTTCCATCGCCTCGTTATCGGTGACATCCATGATAATCGCGGGAATTTCAAACAAATCGATGTTTTTCGAAGCGACGAAACGGCGCTCGCCGGCGATGATTTCGTAGCGATCTCCCCTCGGGCGGACAAGAATCGGCTCAAGAACCCCCTTGTTTTTTATGGAATCCATCAGCTCCTGGATATTCCCAAGCTCGCACCGGGCTTGGCGCGGATTCGGGTCGATTTTTTCAATCTTGAGAAGCCGGACCAAGGGAATGGTTTTCTGATTTGAAATAAATTCCACAAAGTGGGGGTCATGGCGCATCGTGATAGTTTCCGGGAGACCGGATCTTTTAGTTTTTTGCACGTTCTAATATCTCCTCCGCGACATTGCGATACTGGTTCGCCCCTATGGATGAAGCGGCGAAAGTGAAGATAGATTCCTTATAAGCCGGGCTTTCCTCGAGCTTGACGCTTTTTGATATCGTCGTCTTGAACACCTTGTCGCCGAAGACATGGACGATCCGATCGACGACGTCCTTGGCGATGTTCGTCCGGTGGTCGTGGAGCGTGATTAAAACTCCAAGGATTTGCAGGTTTGGATTGGCGACTTTTTTGACCTTTTCAATTGTCTCCAAAAGATCATCCGTCCCCTCAAGGCAGAGAAAAGAAGATTGGATGGGAATAAGAAGATGAGTCGCCGCTACGAGGGAATTCAAAGTGATCAAACCGAGAGTCGGAGGCGTATCGATTAAAATAAAATCATATTTCCCCTTCACCTGGGCGAGAACTTCTTTTAGACGAAAATGAGCATCGATTTGTCCTAAGAGCGAAGGCTCGAGCTTAGCCATCGATATCCTCGAAATTGCGACATCCAAGCCAGGGACGGATGACCTTACAATAACGCTGGCGAGGGGAACGGACGAATTCATCAAGGCATCATAGAGCGAGTGCTCAAATCGTTCGGACTCGACGACGATGGATTTCGTGCTGTGGCCTTGAGAATCCGTGTCGACGAGAAGAACCCTTTTGCCTTTAAAAGCCAAAGCCGCGGACACATTAACCGCGGTCGTAGTTTTTCCAACGCCGCCTTTTTGATTAGTTACCGCTATGATCAAAACGATATCCTCGCGTTTAATTTATACTATCATAAACAAAATCGGAAATATTTCAATAAAAAGATTCTCTTATATGTCGGCCGGCCGACATTTTATGTAATCGATTCATAAAAAAGGAAATAAAAGGATTTTTAAAATCGCGAAGATCAATATGAGCTAATAAAAGTGCTTCTCCCCTATTCGCTTGAAATGAAAAATAAATAGAAAAAAACGAGGGTCTGGAAAATCAAAGTTCGCGAAGTTGGACGAATTCATTGTACGCGGAATTATATCGATAAAAATATATTGAAGAATAAAATCTTAGAAACCAGCTAGGCGATTTTAAGAAAGACATTTTCGAAAAAAGACGGACTGGGGTTTATAGAAACATCATGCAAAAATCTAGGCGCATAGATGCGTTAAAATTATTTTTTATAAACATATAATATCGAGCAAAAGAAAAATAGCCTAATCTCCGGCTCGAAAAAGATCGAGAAACAATAAGCCGCTTTTTTGAGAAGCCGAGCCTTTGTCTAAGTCATGAAAGGGAAAAACTATGTATTTTAAAAATAGAAAAAGATTCAACATTATTTGAAAACGAGATTTGTATACCGCTTCGAACATACGAGGGAAAGAGAAAGTGGAATTGAAGAAAAAGAAAATCATAATTAAAAAAAGACGATTGAAAAACACATTCAGCTGGAATATGATGCTCCCAAAATGATGAAATGGAAAAAATCCTTGTAATTATATTATAATCAATAACTTATGATAATTATTAAAAAAAATGAATCCATGGGGCTTTTTGAAGCCTCTTCCCTAGTCGTCGGTTCCGTGATCGGATCCGGAATCTTCATGACTTCGGGCTTAATCGCCGAATTCCTCCCTTATTCGATGCCGATGCTGGCGGCCTGGCTCGCGGCGGGAATCGTCACCATGATCGGCGCCTTGTGCTACGGAGAACTCGGTTCGATGTTTCCCAGGGCCGGAGGACCGTACGTATACTTGAAGGAAGCCTATGGGGCGGCTCCCGCGTTCCTCTACGGCTGGACATTTTTCTTTCTCATCGGCGGGGCGGGCGTCGCGGCCATCGCAACCGGATTCGCTGAATATTTCGGAGCGGTTTTCCCTGTCTTTGAGAGCGGGCGTTTGATGATGAGCGGAAGGCTCTTTTCCCTCGACATCCAAATCACCGCGGGCCGGCTGATCTCCATCGCGGCCGTGATCGGACTCACCTTATTCAACGGAAGCGGATTGAGAAAAAGCGCCCGGGGCCAATCGATCTTGACGATCATCCGGGTCGTCCTTCTCCTCGGCTTTGTCGCGATCGGCGCCTGGTACGGTATCAAAACGCGGGCGGTCAACCTGAAACCGTTGTTCCCGCCCGCCGGCGCGTGGCCGGGCTGGTCGGCGTTCGGAGCCGCGCTCATCACGGCCCTTTGGTCGTTTGACGGATGGTACGCGGCCAGCTGCGCGGCCGAGGAAATCCGCGATCCCCGGCGAAACGTCCCCCGGTCTCTTCTTTTGGGCACGGCCTCGGTCCTCATTCTTTATTTGGCTGTGAATATCGTTTATAGTATGGCTCTTCCCATGGAACGCATGCGCGGAGTCGTTCGGGTCGGCCAAGAGGCCGTGGCGGCTATGTTCGCCTCGGCCCCCCAAGGAACCGCCGCCCCGGCCTTCGCCGGCGTCGTCGCCCTGACGATCTTCGGATGCTTGTCGGCCAACATTTTCTTCTGCGCCCGCGTTCCTTATGCCATGGCCCGGGACGGACTTTTCTTCCGCCGGCTGGGAATCCTTCATCCCGTCAAGCGCGTCCCCGACAAGGCTCTCTGGGCCGAAGCCGCGGTCGCCGTGATCCTGATCCTGACAGGGACGTTTCAAAAGCTGATCGACTATGTCCTGTTCGGACTCGTTCTCTTTTTCTCGGCGACCGGGGCGGCGGTCATCGTATTGCGCCGGAGGGCCCCCGCGGTCGAGCGGCCGTATCGCCTGCGGCCTTATCCCCTGCTCCCGCTCGCGTTCGCCGCGGTCAACGGAGCGATTCTCGTCGCCCTGGCCGTCGAGCATCCCGGGCAGGCGGCCGTGGCCGCGGGCCTGATCGGAACGGGAATCCCGGCCTATTTTCTCTGGAAGGGACGGCGGCGCCGCCCTCAATCCGGGACCGGCGGTCCGAGGGCGGGAGAGGCTTGAGATGCGGCTGATCGTCTCGCTTTTTCCCTCGGGCCGCCGCTTGCCCGCCGATATCGGCGAGCTTCTCAGCGACGTCCTTGTCCGCGATGGCGTCCCTCTCAACCTCTATTGCGGGCGCCGTGGAGTCTGCGGCAAATGCTTTGTCGAGATCCTCTCCGGCGAAGTCCCCCCCGGCGATGAAAGCGAACGGGACCTGGCCCGGGAGAAAAACCTCGGCTTGGGACGCCACCGCTTGGCCTGCCGGCTGCGCGTCCAGGGAGACCTGGTCGTCCGCGTTCCGGAACAGGCCTTGATCCCCAGGGCCCGGATTCTGACGCGGGGCCGGGGCAGGGAAATTCCGCTCGATCCGATGGTCCGAAAAGTCGCCGTCCGGTCCGTCCGGCCGGATCTTCAATCGCCGCGTGCCCTTCTTGACGGACTGAAGGCCGGGCTCGGCCTTTCCGCTCTTCGCGTTGTCCCCGAAGCCTTGTTTGAAGCGGCCGGCGTTCTTTCCGAGGCTCTGGAGTCCGATTCCCCGGTGACCGCCGTTCTGGGCGCCGGCGATGAGCTCCGGGGCGTTGAGCGGGGAAATACGTCATCGCGCCTTTTCGGGTTGGCCGTCGACTTGGGAACGACGACCGTGGCCGCCGATCTCGTCGATCTCGGGACGGGGACGGTCATCAAGACGGCCGGAGGATTGAACGGTCAATCCGTCTTCGGAGCCGACGTCGTCAGCCGGATCACCGCGGCGTTCAAGGACATGTCCCGGGCCGCGGCCCTGCGGGCCGCCGTCCTGGCCTCGATAAACGGCTTGATACTGGAGCTGAGCCGGGAATCAGGCGTGGATCCCGGCGAGATTTATGAAACGGTCGTGGCCGGCAACACGGCCATGAGCCATTTGTTTCTCGGTCTTCCAGTCGACGGCCTGGCCGTGGCCCCGTTCGCCGGAGTCTTCACGGCGGCCCCTCCCCTGCCGGCCGACCGAACCGGCTTGAAAATCAATCCCCTCGGCCGGGTTTACCTCTCGCCCAACTTGCAGAGCTTCGTCGGCGGGGATGTCGCCGCCGGCCTCGTGGCGACCGACCTGGCCGCCCGGCCGGGAAACGTTCTTTTCGTCGACTTGGGGACCAACGGCGAACTGGTCCTCAAGACGGACCGGACGATGATGTCGACGTCGACGGCGGCCGGCCCCGCTTTCGAGGGAGCTTCCATCTCGTGCGGGCTTCCGGCCGAGGACGGAGCCGTCGAGCGGGCCGTCCTGCGGGACGACGGGACGATCGTCCTCGAGACGATCGGCGGCGGTCCGGCCCGGGGTGTCTGCGGCACCGGGCTGGTCGACTTGATCGCCGCCTTCCTCCGGCGCGGCGACCTAGCCCCCGACGGACGGATTCTCCGGCTGGAGAAACGCCTGGCGGCGGCGCCTGACCTGTTCTTGACGGCTTCGGACATCCGGGAATTCCAACTCGCCGCGGCCGCGGTCAAAACCGGGATCCGAATGCTCTTGGAAGCCGCCGCCTTGAACATCGAGGACCTGAACGAGATTCTCGTGGCCGGGGCCTTCGGGGCCCGTCTTGATGTGGAAAACGCCGCGGCCGTCGGGCTTCTGCCCCGCCTGCCCGGCGACCGGGTGAAATTCGTCGGAAATACGTCCCTGGAAGGAGCCCGGGCCCTGCTGCTTTCGAGCCGGGAGCGCCTCCGGGCTGAAAGCCTTCCCCGTGTCATCCGGCATCTGCCGCTGGCTCAAAACGAGGCGTTTCAAAATATCTTCATCAAGGAGCTTCCGTTCAAGCCCTGGCCTCCGGACGAGGCTCCCCAGGCGCCGCGGAAGGAGGACTCATGACCAAAGACATTTTTTCCGTGATGGCCATGTCCGTCGTCGACGGCTTGCCGGAGACGGCCGGGGAGCTGGCCCGTTCCGCCCTCGCCGGCGGGACGCCGGCCCTCGAAGCCGTCGAAAAAGGCTTTCTCCCCGGCATCCGCAAAGTCGGGGAGCTCTGGGAGTCGGGGGAATATTTCCTGCCTGAGCTGATCGCCTCGGCCGAGGCGATGAAGGCGGCCATGAGCGTTCTCCGGCCCGCCCTGGAGAAGGGCGGCGGAACGGCGCGAAGCGCCGGGAAAATCGTGATCGGAACCGTCGAGGGGGATATCCACGACATCGGGAAAAACCTGGTCGCGGCCATGCTTTCGGCCCACGGCTTCGAAGTCGTCGACCTGGGGGCCGACGTGAAGCTCGTCTCCTTTATCGAAACGGCCGAAGCCGAGAAGGCCGACATCATCTGCCTCTCCGCCCTTCTGACGACGACGATGATCGGCCAGCGCCGCCTGATCGATCTCCTCGTGGAGCATGGCCTGCGGCACAGGTTCCAGGTCATGATCGGCGGAGCCCCGACGACACGCGCCTGGGCCGAAGAAATCGGGGCCGACGGATACGCCGAGAACGCCAACGCGGCTGTCCGGGAAGCCCTCGAGCTGAGGCAAAAGGCGGCCCCATGATTCCCGCCCTGCGCCCCAAGCTGGAGCTCCTCTCCCCGGCCTTGATGGACCGGATCCTGGACGAAGCGTTCCTGATTCTCGGACGCGACGGCGTTTTCTTCGAGAACGCCGAGGCCCGGGCCTTGTTCCGGGAAGCCGGCCAGCGCGTCGACGAGACGGCCCAGCGCGTCCGGCTTTCGCGCGACCTGGTCGAACGCTCCTTGGAGACGACTCCCCCGTCCCTCACCCTGTACGACCGGTCCGGGGAAAAATCTTTCCATGTCGGCGGCGATGAAGTCCATTTTGACCCCGGCTCCTCGGGCACCCGGATCCTCGACCATGATACGCTACGGGAGCGGCGGCCAAATACGGCCGACTTGGCCGGAATCGCCCGCCTGACCGAGGTCCTGGACCACCTGCATTTTCAAAGCACGTCGCTCGTTCCGGCCGACGTCCCCGGCGGGATCGCCGACGATTACCGGCTGTATCTCTCCCTTTTATTCGGAACGAAGCCCGTCGTGACGGGGACGTTCCGGACGGCCGGCTTCCGGCCGATGCACGAAATGCTTTGCGCCGTCCGCGGCGGAGCGGAGGCCCTCAAGGCCAAGCCCCTGGCGATTTTCGACGCCTGCCCCTCCCCTCCCCTGCGCTGGAGCCTCCTGACGTCCCAGAGCCTGATCGACTGCGCCCGGGCCGGCATCCCCTCCGAACTCATCTCCATGGGGATGACGGGGGCGACTTCGCCGGCGACCATCGCCGGCACGCTCGTTCAGCATGTCGTAGAAAACCTGGCCGGCCTGACCCTCGCCCAGCTGGCCTACCCCGGCGCCCCGGTCATTTTCGGCGGATCTCCGTCGAGCTTCGACATGCGCCAGGGGACAACCCCGATGGGGGCGATGGAAACCATGATGATCGACTGCGCCTACGCCCAGTTGGGAAAGCGTATGAAGCTTCCGACCCACGCCTACATGGCCCTCAGCGACGCGAAAACAAACGATGCCCAGGCCGGCTACGAGACGGGAATCGGAGCCGTTCTGGCCGCCCTCGCCGGCATCAACGTCGTCTCCGGCCCCGGGATGCTCGACTATGAAAGCACCATCAGCCTGGAGAAGCTGGTCATCGACGACGAGATCTGCGCCTTGGCTTATCGCCTGATCGACGGCGTCGTCCCCCGCGAGGAGGTCCTGGCCGCCCATCTTTTCGAGGGCTTCGGCCCGCAGACGAATTTCTTGACGATGCCCCACACCCGGAAATGGTACCGGAAGGAGCATCTCGTTCCGATCGTCGCCGACCGGGAGCTCTACGACGCCTGGGAAGCGCGGGGCGCCTCCTCGATCGCCGACCGGGCCGCCGGCCGGGTCGCCGATCTTCTCGAGAAGAATCCGCCGCGGCTCCCCGAATCCGGCCTCGCGTCCGAGCTCCGCCGGATCATGGAGGCCGACGCCCGGGCGAACGGCGTTACCGCGCTTCCGCGCCTGCCGGACTGAGGCCCGTCCCGGCCGGATCCGGCCTTACTTGATTTCCGCCGGCACCCGGAGGGAAACGGCCAAGCCGGCCTTTTTCAAGCTCTCGTTCAAGGGCGGCACATCCGTCCGGAGAAGGGCGTTCAGCCGGTCGACCTGGTCTCCGGTGACTTTTTCGAGCTCGGCGATCTGCCTAAGCTCGACGGCCGTCGGCGGCTCGGCCGAATTGGCTAGATTGATGCTGAACGCGGTCAGCTTTTGGAACGGCGTCCCCCCCCGGAGCATCTGTTCCCGGGAACCCAAGCCGATGAAATCCTTCGGAAGAACCTCCTCGGCCAAAGCGTCGACCCGGGCCTTGAGTCCCGCCAGCACGGGGGAAAGGCCGGCGGCTATTTCGCCCGCTTTGCCCACGGCCTCTTGGATTTTCGGAATCTGGTCACGGAGACTCCGCAGGGCGGTGACGGCCTGGGCCAGCCGGGCCAGCTGGGTGGACGAACGGCTGATCCCCTCGATTTGGGCCGCGAAGACATCCGCGGGAACGTCGAGGCGCGGATCGGCCAAAACAGCCGTCTTCGATTCCGTGACCCGGCCGTCGACGTTCAGCGAGAGCGTGTATTCCCCGGGCGGAACCGACGGCATGCCGTACATCGCGGCGGCCGCCGGGATCCGCTTGACGCCGTCTCTTTCCGGGACGAAATTCAGATTCCACGTGTCCCTCTGGTATCCGGCAAGAGTGGAAAATTTGATTTCGGCCAGCGTTTTGCCCGCGGCGTCGATGATTTTCATCAGCGGCCGCTCCTTGGGGGCGGTTTTGGCATAGAATGTCAGGATCAAGCCGGCGGGGGGATTCTTGGCCGCAAACGGGGGCCGGGAATATCCCTCCCGGACGGACGAGAAGAAATACCGGGTGGCCGGCCGGACGGAGAAAAGATGCCCGGCGCTTTCCAGGACCTCGGGAGTCGACTCCTGGAGAAAGGCGATGTCGTCCATGATCCAGACGCCCCGGCCGTGGGTTCCGATGATCAGGTCGTTGTCCCTCGGGTGGACGGCGATATCGTGGACGGCCACGGTCGGGAGATTGCTCTTCAAGGAAAACCAGGACGCCCCTCCGTCCAGGGAGCCGAACACGCCGAACTCCGTGCCGGCGTACAGCAGCCGGGGATTGCGGGGATCCTCGCGGACAACGTGAACCCAGCCGAAGGATGGAAGATTCGCCTTGAGCGATTTCCATGTTCGGCCGAAATCCTTCGTCTGATAAAGATAAACCCCCCAGTCGCCGGTCCGGTGCCCGTCAAAAGCCGCGTAAGCCGTCCCGGCTTCGAAATGGGAAGCTTCCACCCGGGAACACCAGGTGTTCGGCGGAAGGCCCGGGATCGCCTTGACCGTGTTGACCCAAGTTTTGCCGCCATCCCGCGTGACTTGGACGTTGCCGTCGTCCGTCCCGGCCCAGATGACGCCGGCTTGAACGGGCGATTCGGCGATCGAGGTGATCGTGCAGTGGCTTTCCGCCCCGGAATTGTCCGGGGTGATGGGTCCGCCGGATTCCCTGAGCTTGGCCGGGTCGTTGGTCGTCAGGTCCGGGCTGAGAACCTCCCAGGTCCGTCCCTGGTCGGGCGACCGGAGAAGAAATTGGGCCCCGCAGTACACGACATGGGAATCATGGGGCGACAGGTGGATCGGCGAATTCCAGTTGTACCGGTACGCCGGCTGGTCGAGAGGGGCCTCCGGCCGGATGCCGTTGGGCCGGTTGATCCGCCGGTCGAACCGGGTGATCCCGTTGACCTGGGAGTTGGAATAGATGAGGTTCGGGTCGTTCGGGTCGGGCCGGGCGAAGAAGCCGTCGCCCCCGGCGAGGATGAACCAATCCTCGTTCCGGACGCCCCCGGCGTCCAGCGAGGCGCTGGGGCCGCCCCAGGTGTTGTTGTCCTGCAGGCCGCAGTAGACATAGTATGGCTTCTGAAAATCGTATCCGACTTGGTAGACCTCGGCCGCGTCGATGCTTTGAACGGGATCCCACGATTTGCCGCCGTCCCAGGAGATGTCGATCCCCCCGTCGTTGCCCTCAATCAGGTGAAGAGGGTTGGCCGGGTCGATCCAGAGGGAATGGTGGTCGGAGTGCGTCCCCCCCCCGATTCCCTGGAAGTGCCGGCCGCGGTCGCGGGAAACGCTCAGGCCGGTGGCCAGGACGTAAAGCTTTTCATCATTGGTCGGATCGACCCGGATCTGGCTGTAATAGAACGGCCGGTTGGCGACCCAGTTGGCGACGTCGGTCGGGCACGTCCGAATCCAGGTTTCGCCCGTATCGTCCGAGCGGAAGATGCCTCCGTCCTTGGCTTCGACGACGGCGTAAACGACGCCGGGCTTGGACCGCGAGGTATCGAGGCCGATCCGGCCGAGGACGCCCTCGGGCAGGCCTTTGGTCATTTTCGTCCATGTCTCCCCGCCGTCGGTCGAGCGATAAAGGCCGCTGCCCTTTCCCCCGCTCGTGTAGATCCAGGGAAGGCGCCGGTGCTCGTAGGCCGCGGCATAGAGGATTTGGCTGTCGGACCAATCGGCGGCCAGGTCGGCGATGCCGGTGTTTTCGTCGATATAAAGGGTTTTCTTCCACGTCTTGCCGCCGTCGATCGTCTTGAAGACGCCGCGTTCGGGATTGGCGTTCCAGAGGGATCCCATGGCCGCGACGGTGACGATGTTGGGATCGCCGCGGTTGATGAGAATGCGGCTGATGTGCCGGGTCTCGCGGAGGCCTTGGTTTGTCCAGGTTTTGCCGCCGTCGATCGACTTGTAAACGCCGTCGCCGAGCGTGACCGAATTCCGGCAGGTCGCCTCGCCCGTCCCGGCCCAGATGATGTCGGGATTCGCCTGGGAGACGGCGAGGTCGCCGACCGAAACGGTCGCCTCCTTGTGGAACACGGGCGCCCAGGACGTTCCGGCGTTTTCGGATTTCCAAACGCCGCTCGGGCCGACGGCCGCGTAGATGATCCACGGCTTGGCCTCGACCGCTTCAATATCCGTCGTCCGTCCGCCGGGCAGGGCCGGTCCGACCGATCTCCAGGCGAATGGCCGGAGAAGTTCCTCCATCGGGGCGGCGGTTTGGGCCGCGGCCGTGGAAACGGCCAGGACGCAAAGAACGCCGGCCAGCCATGACGACCGCAGGGCGCGGAATCTCATCATGATCATGGGATCCTCCTTCGAGTAACTCTTTCCTCGTTTTTTTCGTATAGATCATTATAAAATACGCGAAATGTTCTTGCGAGTTTAATCCTGCCGTCCCCGGCGGCGACAGGTTAAGGAGAAAACGAATGAACCGGAAACCCCTCAGCGGCTTCCTCGGCCTCCTGGTTTTCGCGGCCGCGGCCTTCGGGCAGGCGCCGGCCGGAAACCTAGGCGGCCCGTTCCGCAAGCCGGCGGAAGCCGTTTCCGCCCTGAAGGATCTCGCGGCCGGGTTCCCCGCTGTGGCCGCCCTGGAAATCATCGGGAAAAGCGCCGGCGGCCGGGAGATCCCGGTCCTGCGGCTCGCCGGCGGCAATCCGGCGGTCAAGACCGCGCCCGGTCTCCGCCCGGCCGTGTTGATCACGGCCGGACTGGACGGCGGCCATGTCGCCGGGACCGAGGCGGCCCTCCGCCTGGCCGGAAAACTGGTCGATGGATACGTGAAGAAAGACGGGAAGATCACTGCTCTTCTCGACGCCCGGACAGTCTATGTCGCCCCCTTGCTCAATCCGGACGGAGCGGAGGCGTACTTCGGGGCGGTCCGCTCGGGCCGCTTCGTCAATGCCCGTCCGGTCGACGAAGATGCCGACGGAGCCGTCGACGAGGACGGCTTCGAGGACCTGGACAAGAACGGGGCGATCACCCAGATGCGGATGAAGGATCCGGAAGGCGTTTTTATCCCGGATCCCAAGGAGCCCCGGCTCCTCCGGCCGGCGGATCCCGCCAAGGGCGAAAAAGGCATCTACAAGGTCTTTCCCGAGGGGATCGACAACGACGGCGACGGCGAGTACAACGAGGATCCGCCCGGCGGGGTCCAGCTGAACCGGAACTATCCGCACGATTTCGAATATTTTGTCAAAACGGCCGGCCTGTACCCGGCCTCCGAGCCGGAAACGGCCGCTCTTCTTCAGTTCATGACCGATCATCCCCAGATCGGCCTGGTCCTGGCCTTTGGTTTGGAGAACACGATTCTCAACCAAAAGCAGACCGGCCAAGCCAAGGCCGGCTCCGACAAGGTCAAGCCGATCCGGCCGATCGCCGAGCTCATCGGGCTTGATCCCGAGAAGGAATACACACTGAAGGAAATCGCCGAGGCGGCCACGACGTCCGGGATCGGGGGCGGGATGACGATCACCGAGGAGATGGTCGCCGGCTTCCTCGGGGTCGGCCCGGCCATGGAGATCGACAAGGCCGACCTGCCTTTCCTCGAGGCCGTTCAGAAGGACTATAAAGAGGTCCTCAAGGCGGCCGGGAAGGAAGGCCTGGAGAAGCATGCCCGCGGCGCGGGCAAGGGCTCGTTCGGCGGCTACGTTTATTTCCAGTACGGCGTGCCGTTTTTCTCGACCGACCTGTGGCAGGTTCCCGAACCGAAAAAAGAGGAGCCGGCGGACAAGCTCACGGCCGAGAAGCTGAAGGCGATGACCGCCGCGCAGTTCCTGGCCCTGGGCGAGGAAAAAATCGCGGTCTTCCTGAAGGATTCCGGCGCCCCTCCCCAATTCAACAGCCGGGCCGTGATGGAAATGGTCGAGTCCGGCAAACTCACCACCATTCGGATGGCCGAGATGATGGCCCAGATGCCTCCCCGGCCCGGGGCCGGATCCGAAGAACATCCCGACGCCTACAAACTCCAATGGGCCGATGCGGTTTGGGGAGGCCGCGGCTTCACGAATTGGACGCCGTTCAAGCATCCCCAGCTCGGGGACGTCGAAATCGGCGGATTCTGCCCTCACTTCGGACTCAATCCGCCGGCCGATGAGGCGGACGCGGCGATCGGCGTCCATGTGGATTTTTACTTAAAAATAATGGACAACCTCCCGGTCCTGGAAATCTCCGGGATCAAAGCCGAGCCGCTCGGCGGCGGCGTATACGGATTGACGGCCTACGTCTCCAACACCGGCCGCTGGCCGACGTCGACCGCCCAGGGGCGGCGGGCCAGGACGGCCTGGCCCATCCGGATCACCCTCGTCCTGGACAAGTCCCAAACGCTGTTTTCGGGCCGGCCGGCGGAGGAGATTCCGTTCCTCGACGGCGGCGAGACGAAAAAAGTGGAATGGACGATCCGGGCGAAACCGGGATCCCGGGTCGCGGTCAAGGCTTGGTCCCCCCGGCTGGGCGCGGTCGAAAAAACCGCGGTTGTGAGCTGAGGAGGCGGACATGCGCAAATTCACGCGAATCGCTCTCATGGCGGCGGTCGTTTTATCGGCCGGCTTCGCAGGATCGGGCGGCGTTCCGGACTCGGCCGGAGCGGAGGTCGTCCTGAGCTTCGATCACTGGTACGACAACGCGGCCATCGGCCGGGCCCTGCGCGACCTGCAGGCGGCCTACCCCGGGCTGATCACGGTCCAATCGATCGGGAAATCCGTCTTAGGCCGGGACATCTGGGCGGCCGTCCTCAACAATCCCAAAACCGGCCCGGCCGAGCGCAAGCCCGGCTACTACATCGACGGCAACATCCACGGCAACGAGATCCAGGGCGGCGAAGTCGCCCTGTACACGGTCTATTATCTCTTGAAAAACCATGGCCGGACGGAATTCGCCACGGACGTCCTTGACCGAGTCGCCTTCTACGTGGTTCCCTCGATGAATCCCGACAGCCGGGACTTCTACATTCATGAGGCATCCGATCCCAACTCTCCGCGGACGGGCTGGATCCCCCGCGATGACGATCGGGACGGCGTCGCCGACGAGGACGGTCCCGAGGATCTAAACGGCGACGGATCCATCACGACGATGCGGAAGCGCGATCCCAACGGCCGGCTGAGAGCGCATCCCGACGATCCCCGCCTCATGATTCCGGTCAAACCCGGACAGAAGGGCGAGTGGACGCTGCTCGGCGAGGAAGGGATCGACAACGACGGCGACGGGCTGATCAACGAGGACGGGCCGGGCGGCTATGACATGAACCGCAACTTCGGCTACAACTGGCAGCCCGAGTATGTCCAGGGCGGGGCGGGCCCCTATCCGTTCTCCTGGCCCGAAACCCGGGCCGTCCGCGACTTCATCCTGGCCCATCCGAACATCATGGGAGCGCAGAGCTTTCACAACAACGGCGGGATGATCCTGCGCGGACCAGGAGCCGGGAATCTCGGCGATTACAACCCGGCCGATGTCCGGGTCTACGATGAAATCGGCCGGCGCGGCGAAAAAATCCTTCCCGGCTATAAATACATCATCATCGCTAAGGACCTCTACACCGTCTACGGCGGGACCGTGGATTTTCTCTACGCAAGCCTGGGGGCGTTCACTTTCTCCAACGAGCTGGACCTCGATCTCGTCGAGGAGATCAGGCTCCAAAAACCCGAGAACGCGGACGAAGAGGAGCGGAGCCGGTCCTTTTTCCGAGGACTGTCCAAGGAGGACATGATCCTTCACGACCAAGTGTTCATGGGCGAGCATTACGCGCCCTGGAAGCCGTACGTCCATCCGGTTTACGGCGAGATTGAGATCGGCGGCGTCAAGAAATTCGGGGAGCGGGTCCCTCCCCTCTTCAAGTTGGCCGAAACCTGCCACCGGAACGCGGCTTTTGTGCTGTATCACGCCTCCGAAATGCCGGCCGTGGCCTTCGAGGATCTCTCCGTCAAGACGCTTGACGGAGGCTTGTTCCAGGTCGATTTCGCCGTGACCGACGCCAAGGCGACGCCGACGATGTCGGCCCAGGCGGCGAGCCGGAAGCTTCACCGGCCCGACCGAATCCGGATCGGCGGCCCGACGGCGGAGCTTGTGGCCGTCGGCGAAATGCGGGACCGTTTCCTGAACGAGACCCGGGCGATCAAGCCGGCCGGCCAAGCGTTCGACGTATCGGGGGGAATCCCCGGCCGCGGCCGGCGGGAATTCCGGATTCTGGTCAAGGGATCGGGGCCGCTGACCCTGAGCTACGATTCGCTGAAGGGCGGATCCGCGGAAACGACGGTCGAGCTGAAATTAGCGGCCGGCGGCGGTCTGCCGTTTAAAAGAGCTTCAGGGAGAGCATGAACTCGTTCCGGGCGGGACGGCCTTTTTCGTAAGACCGGGCGCAGCCGAGCGACAGGGTCGTGTTGAAGGTCGAAAACAGAACGACCCGGAAATCAAGCTGGGCGCCCCAGCCGGCCACTTCCCGCCCGGCCGACGGGATGTCGATATCCGTCGCGATTCCGGCGGCGAAGAGGGCGAGCCTGGCCCACGTGCAGTAGAGGCTCGGCCATCCCAAGCGGCGGAAGCGGATCGGCGGCGAAAGCCATTCGACGACGCCCTTGGCGTAACTCCGGCCGCCGATGGAGTTGATCCCGACGCCCGGAAAGCCGGCCTGCTCCCGGTACCTGTTTTCCTCCTGGGCGTCGATCCAGTTGTTCCCGAATCCGCCGAAGAAGAATTTGACGAAATCGTTCGTCCGGTCGCCGAACGACCGGCCGGCCGATGTCCGGAGCCAGAGCGAGGAGTGGTTGAGGGGCAGGGCGATCCCGTAATCAAACCGTCCGTAAACCCGGGGATAGATCCGGCCGTTGACGCCGTTGGCCTGAACGAAGAAATGAGCCAGCGGCCCTTTCTCGTCCTCGACGGCTCCGATCGACCGGCGGAGATCGGCATACTTGATCCCGGCCCGGGCGGTCAGCAGCTTGTCGTATGTCGCATCGATGTTCTGATAGTCGGGCATCCTGTCCAGCCCGGCGTACGCCGCCGCCTGGGCCTCGATCCGGAGGCTTCGGGGAGGATCGTAGATCATCTCCCGCGAATACCGGGCGGCCAGGGAATATCCTTTGCGGCCGGCCATGGTCGGACCGAAAAGGTCGTAAAAGCTGGCGTTGTTATAGGTCGCGGCGAAAGTCCAGTTCCAGAAATGATAAGCCAAGCCGAGATGGGGGCGCTCCCGGGCCGGGAGCGAGGGATCGAGGGAATAGGACGCGGTGAGATCGAATCCGTTGAATCGGAGCGGATTGCGCCATTCCACCCTCAGGCCGGGAGCCAGCGAGCCCTTGTACCCCTCGAGGATGGGAGAGATCGAATTCAAGCGGATGTCCTTGAAGGAATTGTAGACGCCCGTTTCCACGGTCAGGTTTTCGAGGCGGATGTCGGCCGGAGAACCGATCGTCCAATTCTTGACCGCGGGATGCCGGTCGACGACTTCCTGGCCGAGGAACCGGATGGCGTTTACGTCCTCGACGGGACGGCCGGGGATCCATCCGGGGACAAAGCCGTCCTTGGCATACTTGAAGACCAGGAGCGGTCCGTCCTCGGCGGCTGGAACCGGCTTGAAAAAGCCGGTTTCGCAGTTGCTGAGCGCGTCCAGGGTTTTCCGCTCGAGATCATAACGGAAGATGTTCGAAACCCCGGTGTAATAGGAAGAGCCGTAGAGAAACCGCCCGTCGGGCGAAAAGCGAAAAGACGCCGGGGCGTCCTTGCCGAAGTCGAAGAGCGTCTCCGGTTCCCATCGGCCTTGGAGGACATCGGCGGTCCGGACGCGGACCAAGCGCTGATCCCCGGACACGTCGGCCGAGGCCGCGGTCAAGAAGAGGCCGTCGGGCGAAAGGTCGAGATCGTAAACATCCGCGAAGTAGTCGAAGCCGTAAAGGGCCGTCCAGTCGGCGTACGGCGGATCGACCTTGATGAGGGAGGAAAGGCCGAGATTGTGGCGGATCGCCCAGAGGCTTTGGTCGGCCGGATTGAAGACGAGATCCCCGGCCCGCAGGTCCTTGATCAGGAGCTTCGTCCGCCCGGTCGCCAGGTCCAGGACCCGCAGGTCGCGGAATGAATTGTTGTCCGAGGTGAAAAAGAGGCGTCCCCCCTCCCGGTCGAAAGCCAGGGAACATACGGAGTGCAGCTTCCCGCCCTTGATTTCGGCCAAACGTTCGATAGCCCCGGTTTTGACGTCGACGGCCGCCAGGTGGGGAATCTGGCCGGGATAATTGAGCCCGAGGTAAACCTTCCCCCTTCCGGGATCGTGGAAGGCCCGGGACACCGATCCCAGCCGCTCCGTTGTCAGGGGCTTGAAGGTCGTCACCGGATTCCCGCGGATCCGGGCCAGGTTATCCTCCTGCCAGGTTTTTTCAGCCGCGATCCAGGCCGACCATTCCCGGGTGAGGGGCAGACCGAACGTCCGCTTGAACTCGGCCGCGAAATATCCCTTGCTTCCTTGTTCAGCCGACGTCCAGGCGACGACTTTCTCCGGGCCGTATTTCGCCCCCAAGTGGGAGAAAAACCGGGTGCCGTACATGTAGGACAGAGCCCCGATCTGAAAGTCCACGGCCGTTCCCTCGGATTCCAGCCCAAGGGCGTCGTAGAGAAGGCCGTCCTCAAGGACTTCCGTCCGGAACATCATCTCGTCGTAGGCCCCGAGACTCCGCCCCAAGCCCCCGTCCGTCCAGGTCTCCATGAAGACGGCGATCCCCTCCAGGTACCACCGCGGGGCATACGCCCGGGGGCTCGTTAAGTAGGTGTAGAACATGGACAGGGGGTTTTCCTTGTCGGGCATGACCTTGCCCCGGAACAGCTTGCGGAAGAATGAAGCGGCCCCGACGGGTTTGTCCATGGTGATGACGTGGACCATCTCGTGATGCATGACCAGCGAGATGCGCTCGTAGGCATTGAGGATGTCGTAGACATGGTCGAAAGGCGAAAGCTCGAAAAAAACCAGGTTGCGGGGCACGGCCGTTGCTCCGCCGTTGCCCCAGTCGCCGAAATCCCTGAGAAACACGGCCGTTTCCTGGGTCGGCCGGTAGTCGAAGAACTTCTTGTAGAAGTCCATCGTCCGGAGGTAGGACCGGGCGAGGTGTTCAATGATGTATTCGTGGGCCTGGGCATAATAGACGAGGTCGAAATCCCGGATTTTATAGCGGAAGAGCGTCTGCCCGGAAAGAAGCGGGGCGGCGAACGCCGCCAGGACGAAAAGACAAGCGGTCACGCCCGGCCGTCGGCGCGTCGTCATCATCCTCTCCTCCCCGCCGGCCGAACGGACGTCCCGGCGTCCGGAAAATCGTCCTCGCGGCGGGCTTTTTATTCTCAGTTGATCGTGTTCTGGAAAAGAGCCCCGCTCATGGAGTCATTCAGCATCTCGGTGAGAGGCGGATTGTTGAGGACGGCCTGAATCGTCCCGCTGAACAGCAGCCCGGCGAACGCCGGATCCCGCATCAGCGAGCAGAAAGGCGCGTTCTTGAGCAGCAACATCGTTTTTGGATTCTGGAGCACGCCGACGAATTGATCGAAACGCGCTGCGCCTTGATCGGCCAGAATCCGGCTTGCGTGTTCCGCCAGGGCGAAGAAGCCGGGGTGGGCGAGGACGATCGCCGTCCGGGCCGGGTCGGCAACGATAATCCGGGCCAGGCGATCATCGGCAAGCAGCGCGGCTCCTCTTCCGCCTCCGTTCTGAACCATCGATTTCACCTGGGAAACCGCGCTGGAATCCGCTAGAAAGAAGAAGCCGGCCGGGGAACCGAGGGCGGCGGGCAGGGAGACGCCGGCCAGCAGGAGGCGGTACCGGGCGTCGTTATGAAGAGCGGCGAAGGCCGGATTGGCCAGCAACGACGGCGGCGGGACGGAATCCGAACCGGCTTGGACCGACCAGAAGCCGATGAGATCGGCCAGAGATTTGATGTCGGACAGGAGCGTCCGGAAATTCGGATCGGCCAGCAAGAGAAGGAAGCTCCTGTCCGCCAGAAGGGTTTGGAATCCGGCGCTCTTGAAAAGCTCCTTCTGCCGGGGATCGCTATAGACAAGGACGAGTCCGGAGGGGAAGCTTTGAATCAGATCGCGCAGCCCCCGGATTTCGGCCATCACGATCTTGAGGGCGTTGTTTTCCACGATCCGGACGAAGGCCGCGTTGCGGGATAGGGCAAGGAAAAAGGTTTTTTGGGCCAAGGCGTACACCTCGGGACAGTCCGGACAGACGAGTTCGATCATCCGCCGGGTGATCGGCCCTTCGAAAGCTTCCGCTCCTTCGAACCGGAGATCCGCCGCCGCCAAAGCCTTCACCACTTCGGGGAACTCGGGACGGGCATAAACGCGTGGAAAATCCTCGTTTCCGAGAAGCTCGCGGAAGTTCGCGTCGCCGGCGGTCCGGAGAACGTCCGCCCGGTCGGCGTCGCTCAAGGAATCGAGCGCCTTTAAAAATCCGGAGAATCCCGGCCCGTTGATCAGGGCCGAGAACGCCCGCCCGCCGTCGGAATAAACGCCGGCCGCGTTCAAATTCCGGACAAGGCGGGCAAAATCCGCCGATTCGACGAGGGAGAGGAACGTCTTGTCTTTATGCAAGGCGGCGACGTCGAGATCATTAAAAAACTCCAGGAAGGCCGAGTCCCGGGCGAGATCGGCCGGAATCGGACTCGGGCCGGATTCGTCGAGACGGCCTCCGGCCAGGGCTTCCCGGAACGCTCCCCAGGCGCCGGCCGTCTCGATCCGCCGGATCACCGGAGCGTATTTCGGCTCGTTCAAGACATATCGGGCGAAGCTTCCGTTGCCGGCCAGGGCTTTCATCTCCGGGCGCTGAAGGAGTCCGGCGAGGGTTTTGTCCCCCATCATCGCGTAGAACGCCGCGCTTTCAAACATCCCGGCGGCGGCCGCCGATTCGATGATCCGGGGAAGATCGGGATTCTTGAGAAGGCCGATGAAATCCGCGTTCTTGACCAGCGATTCGAACCCGGACTCCGCTTCTTCCTCCCCGTCGTTGGAAACCGCGTTCAGGTCCGCGGCCGCCTGGAAGAGGCCGGTGAACCGCGGATCACCCAAAAGACGGGAGGCCCCCGCCTGATCCTCCTTCATCATGGCGGCGAAGCGTGGATCGCCGAGCAGGCGCTGGAATTCGACGTTCTTGATCAGGTTCTGAAAAGCGGGATCCTGGAGCAATTTCGTGACGTCCGCTTTGGTCAGGACGACATCCTTGGCCGTCATCCCGCCGGGGCGGTAGCGATCGGCCCGGGAGATTGTCCCGATCATTTGGTCTCCATCGGTGTTTTTTGTCAACCAGCCGGGATGAAAAAAGAAAAGAACGGCTAAAACGGCGGCCGCGGCCGAGGCGGCGATCAACAATCCTCTCTGCTTTTTCGTCATCCGATCCCCTCCCTGATGTTGAGATTCCGGAAAGCGGTCTTGTCCCCGGACGCGGCAGACCCCGCCCCGCGAGGCTCGCGGGCCCCTCGTCGACGTGAACGCTCCGCTCCCTGATTTTCGAAGACACCCGGAATATACGTCTTTCTCGAAGGACGTGTCAATTAAGAAAACCGGCGATCCCGGCTTGCTCCGGCCGGGCGGGTGGCATAGAATGAAAAAAATGCCGCTCATGGCCTCGTCCGCCCCGATGCTTATCCTGAAAACCGGCCTCGGCCTTCTCCCCGTTCTGATTTTTCTTTTGATCCTGGTTTTCTTGGACAGCTACAAGCTGGTCCGGCCGAGGGCGCTGCTGGCCGCCTTGGCCGGCGGAGCGGCCGCGGCCGTCCTGGGATATGCCTCGAACGGCGCCTTGCTCCCGGTATTCCGGAACGATTTCACCTTCTACTCGAGAATCGTTTCCCCTCTTCTCGAGGAAAGCCTCAAGGCGGCCGTCCTCTTTTTTTTCTTTTTCCGTTCCCGGAAAATCGGCTTTCTGGTCGACGCCGCCATCCTGGGATTTTCCGTGGGCGCCGGCTTTTCCCTCGTGGAAAACACCGTTTATTTAAATGCCCTTCCCGGACCGGACATCGCCGTCTGGGCGGTCCGGGGGATCGGGACGGCGATGATGCACGGAGGAACGACGCTCCTCTTCGCCGTCGTCACGAAGGCTTTGGGTGAGCGGCCCGGGCGGCCGCGGATCGTCGAAGCGCTTCCCGGTCTAGGCCTGGCCGTTCTCCTTCATTCCGCCTTCAACCGGTTTCTCCTCCCGCCCTTGGCCGCGGCCGCCGTCCTGATCACGGCCTTGCCGCTTCTTTCCGTTTTCGTTTTCGTCGCCGGTGAACGTCGGACGCGAAAATGGCTGGAGGCGGGCTTCGATTCCGATGTCGAGCTTCTCGGCCTCATCGGCGAGGGCCGCTTCTCGTCGTCCCGGATCGGGACCTATCTTCTTTCGCTCAAGGAACGGTTTCCCGGCGAGATCGTGGCCGACATGTTCTGCTTGATCCGGATCCGGGTGGAGCTGGCCATCGCGGCCAAGGGTCTTCTCCTGATGACGGAGGCGGGTCTTCCCGGCCGGCCGGATCCCGGGATCAAGGATAAGCTCCGGGAGATGGCTTTCCTGGAGAAAAGCATCGGCCCGACCGGCCGCCGGACGATCGCCCCCCTTCTTCACGGCGGCCGGGGGGACCGCTGGCAGCGCCGGCTTTTGGGCGGGAGCTGAATCCCGGATCAGTCGAGATCGAATTCCTCGCCGTAGCGGGGAACAACCGCCCGCCAGCCCTCGGATCGAAGCTCCGCGGCGAAGGCTAGGGACACGTTCTCGTCGCCGTGGGCGATGAACAGCTTCCGTGGCCGGACATCGAAGGCGTTCAGCCAGCGCCGTAGCTCGCGCTTGCCGGCGTGGGCGGAAAAGCCCGTGATCCGGACGATGCGCGCCCGGACGGGGAGCATCGCCCCGAAGAGCCGGATTTCCTTGGCTCCGTCGAGGATAATCCGGCCCAGCGTTCCCTGGGCCTGGTAACCGACGAACAAGACGGTCGTTTCCGGCCGGCCGATGTTGTATTTCAAATGATGCTTGATCCGGCCTCCCGTGGCCATCCCCGATCCGGCCAGAATGACGGCCGGCCCCTCCATGTCGTTGACGGCCTTGGAGTCGGCCATGGTCGGGGTCAGCCGGAGCCCGGGGAACTGGAACAGCGAGCGGCCGGACCGGACGATCGCCTTGGCTTCCTCGTCCAGATAAGACGGGTACCGTTCGAAGACCTTCGTGATCTCGACGGCCATCGGGCTGTCCATGATGACCGGAAGAGGCGGGATGCGCTTGGCCCGCAGGAGCTTGCCGAGGTAATAAAGGACCTCCTGGGCCCGCTCCATGGCGAAGACGGGCATCAGGACTTTCCCCCCGATGCCGGCCGTCTCGTTGATAATCCGGGCCAGAAGCGATTCAATCGGCTCGGGATCCTCATGATCCCGGTCTCCATACGTCGACTCCATGACGACGTAATCTGCCCGGGAGAAGACCGAGGGATCCTGGACGAGCGGACTGTCCCACCGGCCGATGTCTCCGGAAAAGACGATCCGCCGGACGGCTGCGCCCTCGCCCGACTCCACCTGGAGCATCGAGGAGCCGAGGATGTGGCCGGCGTCGTGGAATACGACCGACGTCCGCCGGCCCAAGACGATCCGTTTTTCATAAGCCACGGGCTCGAAAGCCAGGATCGCGTGCTCCGCGTCGCCTATCGTATAGAGGGGGATTTCCGGATGCGGGCCCTTGCGGCCTTCCTTGGCGTGGCGTTTTTTCTTGAAGGCCGCGTCCTCCTCTTGGATGTGGGCCGAATCGAGGAGGATGATCCGGGCCAATTCGGCCGTGGGAGGGGTGGCCAGGATGCGGCCCTTGAAGCCGTCGGCGGAAAGACGCGGAATATAGCCGCAATGATCCAGATGGGCGTGGGTCAGGAGGATGGACTCGATGTCCTCCGGGGGGACGGGAAACGGCTGCCAGTTGCGGCTGAGATAAGGCCGCTCCTGGTAGAGGCCGCAATCGACGAGAACGCGGCTGTCCGGTGTCTCCAGGTAGAATTTCGAGCCCGTGACCTGCCGGATCCCTCCCAGAAACCGGATCTTCATCGCGGTCATGCGCCGTTTCTCAGAGCGGGCAGGCGGGCGGCCGGTGCTCCAGGATGTCCTCCCAGTTTTTCAACCGGGGGAGGTACATAAAAAGGAGAAACAAGGAAACGAACAGGAGGATGTAGAAGTCCCGGTTGTAGCCCGCGATCAGGAAGAGGATCAAGCCCAAAAGAGCCGGGATCTCGGCCAGGCAGAGGGTGAGGACGGTCAGGTCGAACAAGCGGGACAAGGCCGCGGGCCGGTCGTCGATCGCTCCGATCACCCTCAGGCGCCGGCCGTGAAGAAAGCGGAGAAGAAGGATCAGGGCCACGGCCGCGGCGAAAAACGCGTACCGCAGGATGATCCGGTTCTCGGAGGTTAAGGAAGACGACAGAAAGCCGAAGAACGGCCGTTTTTTCGCCCGGATGATTTCCCCGACGATCAGAAAAACGGCCAAGCCTCCGATCTGGGCGAGGCCGAGCAAGGATGCGCCGCGGAACGCGCGGCGGAGTCGTTCAAGAAAAGCGGGATCGCCCGCCGGAACGGATGAAGTCATGGCCGTCCTTTCCTTCCGGGGAAGACGGAAGAAAGGCTCGTTCCCGCCGGAAGACCGCATTGTAGCACACTTCGGGGACGGCCCGGGCGGTTTTCTCAGCCGGCGTGGAGAAGCCAGCCCTTGAGATAATCGCCTTCCGGATGAAAAACGTTCACCGGATGATCGCCCGTCGGCCGGTGGCGGCCGATGATTTGAACGCGGCGTCCGGCCTCCCCCGCGGCCTGGAAGATCACCTGGCGGAAGAGCTTTTCGTCGACGAAATAGGAGCAGGAGAACGTCAGGATGAGGGCGCCCTCCGGGCATTTTTGGAAAACGATCCGGTGGATGTCCTTATATCCGCGGCAAGCGGCGACGACTTCGCTTTTGCGCTTGGCGAAGGCCGGTGGATCGAGAATGATCAGGTCGAAATCCAGGGGAAGACGGCGCAGCGTCTCGAAGGCATCGCCGAGCAAATACGTGTTTTCCCGGCCGGAGAAGCCGTTCAAGCCGACGTTTGCCCGGGCCAGTTCCAAGGCCGGGGCGGAGACATCGAGGCTCGTGATGGAAGCCGCCCCGCCGGCCCAGGCGGCGATGGTGAATCCCCCGGTGTAGCAAAAGGCGTTTAAAACCCGGCGACCGGCCGCCAAGTCCCGGACAAGCTTCCGGTTCTCCCGCTGATCCAAGTAAAAGCCGGTTTTCTGCGAGGCGGCCAGGTCGACGCGGAACCGGAGTCCGTTTTCCCGGATCTCGACCGCCTCGACGGGACGTCCGCGAAGGAGCCCCTCGAACGGGGCCATGCCCTCCTCCCGCCGGGACGGAAGATTCGATTTCTCGAGAATCGTTTCCGGAGAGAGCGTCCTTTCCAGGACGTCGAGAATCGCCGGCTTGAGGCGCTCAATGCCCAGGGTCGAGATCTGGAGGACGAGGACGCCTCCGTAGCGGTCGACGATCAAGCCGGGCAGGCCGTCCCCCTCGCCGTTGACCACCCGGAACGCGTCGGTCGAGCCGCCGAGGAGGCGTTCGCGCAAGGCGGCCGCTCGGCGGACGGCGTTCTCCACGGCTTCGCCCGGAGGAGTCTCGTCGAAAGCGATCATCCGCCCGGTGATCGAGGACCGGCGGTTGAAATATCCCCGGCCGAGGAACCCGCCGTTCGCGTCGCGGACGTCTAAAATCTCTCCGTCCTCGAAATCGGGAAAGCGGCGGACCGCTCCGGAAAAGATCCAATGGTGGCGGTTGCGGACGGCTTTGTCCTTGCCCGGCTTGAGAAGGACGGCTTTTCCGCCGGGATCGTCCGGACGCGGAAGATCGGTCATGGACGTTTCCGGCCGCGGAGGAGTTCGACGAACGGCCGGTCGGCGGGAGCGAAAGGAAATCCCGCGAGCTCTTCGGGAACCACCCACCGGACGTCGTCGTGATCGCGGAGGACGCAACCGCCCGGCCGCCGGAGACGGGCCCGGAAGCCCTCCAGGACGAGCCCGCCGGAGGGCCCGCCGCCGGAGACAACGCCGAGGCGCTCCCCGACCTCGATGTCCAGGTCCAGCTCCTCCTTGATCTCCCGCCGGAGGGCCTCTTCCGCCGATTCCCCGGGCTCGATTTTCCCTCCGGGGAACTCCCACAATCCCCCGTTCGGCCCCCCTTTCCGACGCCGGCAGATGAGGATGCGCCCGGCGTTTTCAATCACCGCCGCGGTCACCTCGATCATGGCTCGAACATCGTAGCGATTCCGGCCGGGTTTGGCAAGACGACCCCGGCTGGGGTATCATGCCTCCGCCGTGAAGATTGTTTTCGCTTCGTCGGAAGCGGCTCCTTATGCCAAAACGGGGGGCTTGGCGGACGTGGCCTCCGCCCTTCCCCGAGCCCTGGCCGAGGCGGGCCACGAGGTTTTCCTTTTTCTTCCCTTTTACCGGACGGTCAAGGAACGTTTTCCGGAGCTTCCCCTCCGCCACGCCGGGCGGACCGGTCCGTTTTCCATCCGGGAAGCCCGGCGGCACGGCGTCCGTGTTTTTTTCATCGAGAACGATTATTACTTTAACCGGGGGCATCTCTACGGCACCGTCGAGGGAGACGATCCCGAAAACGGAGAGCGCTTCGGCTTTTTTTCCCGGTCGATCCTCGACGCTCTCCGGGTCCTGGATTTTTCCCCGGACGTCATCCACGCCCACGACTGGCAGACGGCCTTGATTTTCGCTTACCGGAAATTCACCAACGGCGGCGATCCGCTGTTCCGTTCGGCCGGCGGCGTTTTCACGATTCACAACCTGGCTTACCAAGGCGTGTTCGAACCGGACATCCTCGGCCGCGTCGGTCTTCCCCAACGGCTGTTCCGGATGGACGATCTCGAATTCCACGGAAAGGTCAGCTTTCTGAAGGCCGGCCTTCTCTATGCCGACGCGGTCACGACCGTCAGCCCGCGGTACGCCCGGGAAATCCAGACGCCGGAATTCGGCTGCGGCCTGGACGGGCTTCTTCGTTCGCGGAGCGGCGCCGTCCGGGGGATCATCAACGGCATCGACGACGCCGCCTGGAATCCCGGCGCCGACCCGGCGATCGCCGCCCCCTTCTCCGCCGGCGATCTCACGGGGAAAAAAGCCTGTAAGGAGGATCTGCTCCGGGCGTTCGGCTTCGCCCCCGCTGATTCCGGTCCGCCCGTGTTCGGGATCGTTTCCCGGCTGGCCGGCCAGAAAGGGCTTGATCTTTTCGCCGACGCCTTGGACCTTTTGGCTCCCTTGAAGTTCCGGTCGGTCATCGTCGGCCACGGCGAGCCCTGGATCGAGCGCCGCCTGGCCGAGGCGGCCCGGCGTTTTCCCTGGAATGTCGGTCTCCGGATCGCCTATGACGAGCGCTTGGCCCGGAAAGTCTTCGCCGGCAGCGATTTTTTTCTCGTCCCGTCCCGCTATGAGCCGTGCGGACTGACCCAGATGTACGCCCAACGATACGGGGCGGTCCCGGTCGTCCGGTCTGTCGGCGGGCTCGACGACACCGTCGATGAATATCAGCCCGCGTCGCGGAAGGGAACGGGGTTCAAGTTCGAGGCGGCCGGCCCCGGCGCCTTGGTTGAGGCCGTCCGCCGCGCCTTGGAGGCCTGGAAAAATCCGGAGGACATGGCCGCCTTGCGGCGCAACGGCATGAGCCGGGACTTTTCCTGGGCCCGCTCGGCCGAGGAGTATCTCCGCCTCTACCGGGAACTGGCGGGCTGAGACGGTCCGGAACAATCCGGCCTTCAAGCTCGAAGCGGCCGGCCATCCCGTCGACCGGGGCCGGATCCCCGGGACCTCGCCGCCGGCGTCTCCAGCGGGCGCTCGTTCCTTGAAGGCGGCGGAACCGCCGCGTGATGAAATCCAAGAGCCGTTGACCGGCCGTGAGGCTGGTCCGGTCTATTCAGGCCGCGTTCATCCGCGGAGAGCCGCGGCCGCGGATTCGGGAAGAACGGGATTGATGAAGCAGCCCGTCCCCCATTCGAAGCCGGCGACGGCCGCCAGGATCGGGAGGATTTCGAGGCGCCAGTGAATGAACCCGCGGCGGCCGGCCCGGCTTTCCGCCCCCGATCCGGCCGAAGGCCCTTGGCGCAGGAGGAGATGGTAATCCGGATCGCCGGCCGCGGCCCGGAGACGGCCGAGAAGGTCCTTCAGCATTCGGGCCAGGATTAAAAGCTCGGCCTCGCCCGTCTCCCGGAAGGAGGCCGCGTGGCGACGCGGCCAGACGTGGATTTCATAGGGAAAGCGGGAGGCATAGGGCGCCAGGGCGGCGAAATCCGGATTGAGTTGGATAAGCCGCGGGCCGGCCGCCTCCCTCTCGATGAGCCGGCAGACCGGGCATCCCTCCCCTTCCGCGGCCGCCGTCCGCTCGAGGTTTTCCATTTCATCCCGGATCTGCCGGGGGACCTCGGGAACGGCCAGGATCTGGGTATGGGGATGCCGGAGGGACGCGCCGGCCGAAGCGCCCTTGTTCTTGAAGATCTGAACGTACCGGACGGCGGGATCATTCTCCAAGACCCGGAGCCGCCGGCGGAACGTCTCCAAAAGGTCCCGAAGATGGTCATCGGGCAGGTCGGCCCATTCCCGTTCGTGGTCCGGCGAATCGATGACGACCTCGTGGCGGCCGGGGGACGGGCCGGGTCCCGGGACAAGGGCCGGATACTTGTTGGGGACGACCCGGATCCGCCAGCCGGGCGAATCGGGAACGGATGTTTGCCCGCGGAGGGCGTCCACTTCGGCGGGCGTCTCCGCTTCGCGGCCGGGGCAGAAGGGGCAGGAGGCGCGCGGGCCGGCGGCCCAGGCCGGACGGCCGTTTCGATAATCGTTCGGCCGCCGGGCCCGATCGGGGGCGATCAGCACCCACCTCCCGCTAAGCGGGTCATGGCGGAGCTCGGGCGGATGCGTCTTCCGGCTGCCTCCTCCTCCGGCGGTCATTCGGATTCTTCCAACTCGACCGTGAATTCGTCCGTCCCGCCGGGTTCGAGCTCGATCCGGTGGATCCAGATCAAGCCGTACCCTTGGTGAATCGTGTCGTAGCCTTTTTCCGACTGGGACAGCGTCCGAAGGGGACGGAAGTGAAGCTCCGCCCCGGCCGCGGGGCGCAGGATCAGGCGTCCCCGACAAAGGCGGACGGCGTCGCCGTCCGTTTCGATCTCTTCGGGAATCTGGTAAAGGTTCCATTCGGCGGCGTGGGCGAACCGCAGAATCCGAACGCCCGGATTCCGGAGGATCGTCCGGACGAGGACCTTGGGGCCGAAAACGGCGATTTCCTTCCGGACGGCGATCGGAGAGGCGGCCGTCCGGACCATGATCCGTCCGGACTGCCCGCAGACGAGTCGGTCCTCCGCGAGAACGACAGGGCTTTCTTCTCCGTCGAATCCGCCCCGCTCCGGCTCCTCTCCCGAGACGATCCGGGCCGCGTCCGCCTCGAAATCGAAAAACCGGTCCACGGCCGAGCGGAGGGGCCCCCGGCCGGGCCTGATCAGGTCGGCCGCTCCGGCCGGAAGGGGCTTGGCGATTTCGTGGATGCTCTTTTCCCCTTTCCGCTCGGGTCCGCGGTCTTCGCCGGCCTCTCCATGATACGTCTCGGCCCGGCGGGAAAGAACATCGCTCAAATTCCGGAAGAGAGGATAATAATCGATTTCCTCCAAGCCGCCGTCAGGTCCGGGCTTGAATTGAAGCCGGAACCGGCCGTTGCGGCGGACGTATTCCGGCCGGCCGTCAAGATCGTCATCGACTTTCGTCCAACCCGGCTCGGCCGGACACCGGGCCTCGGCCTTCAACAAGTGGCCATAGGCCGCTTCCCGGAGATGAGGCAGGTAGAGGCCGCCGAACACGCCGTGCCAGTAGGGATCGTTGCTCTGTCCTCGGTAGAGGTCGCGGACGGCTTCAGCGTCTCCGTCCGCCCGGACGGCCCGGGAGACGCCGTTCATCCGGTCGCGCAGCCGGCGGCTTTCGGGGTATTTCCGAAAAAAATCACGGAAAAACCCGGCCCGGAGAAAACGGCGGCCGTCGGGCTCGGACAGGGTCTCCTTCAAGCGGCGATACCGCCGGGCGTCATCCGGTTCCAGCACCCATTCCATCATTTCGATGTAGGAGGCGGGGGGCGGATAAATCCGGGCGGCCGGGGGACGCGCGTCGACCGCCTCGGCGAACGTCATCGTCGGGATGTCATTTTCCTCGAGGAAAAGAAAAAACCGTTCCAACCATCCCTTCTCATAGACCCACGATTTCGTCCCCGGCCAAAGGCCGAATTTCTCGCCGTCGTCGCCCAGGACAGCCAGGCCTCCGGCGGCCCGGATGCCCTCCAAGTAGCGCCCGAGCTCGGGCAGGCCGCGGAACGGAATGAGGTAGCGCAATCTCTGGTCGATCGGAAACAGCCGGAGCGGATATCCCTCGTCCTCGGTCACGTAAAGGTCGTGGAGGCCGGTGATCCCGGCGGCTTGGAAATGATTTTCATCCAGGAGCGTATACTCGATGCCGGCTCGGGCCAGGGTGGAGGGCAAGTGGGGCTCCCAGACGCGCTCGGTCAGCCAGATCCCCCGGGGCCGCCGGCCGAAATGCTTCTCCAGGTAGTCGCTCATCATCTCGATCTGACCTCTCCTGTCGGCCTCGGGGATGATCGGAAGAATCGGCTCGTAAAATCCGCCGCCGAGAAGCTCCATCTGTCCCCGGGCGGTCAGCTCGGCCAGGAGGTCCCAGGCTTCGCCGCGCCGGGCGGCGAAGTCCTCCAGCAGCGGGCCGGAATAATGGGCCGAGATTTTCACCCGCGGGTGGCCTTTCAGGGCTCGCAGGAACGGCAGGTAGCAATCGGCCGCGGCCTGGTCGAAGACCCAGCCGAAATTGCCGACGGGCTGGTGATTGTGGACACCGAATAAAAAAGCGAATCCGCGGCTCATGGAAGTCCTTCCGCGGGCCGGCATTCCCTGGGGACCGGAAGGCCCCGGCCGGCGTAGGCGGAGGCGAGATGCCCGCGAAAGAGGGCCTCGAATTCAGGATGGTCCTCTCCCCGCCACCAGAACCAGTCCGATCCCTCGGCGATCAGGATTTCCTCCACCGGGCCGCAATCCCGCCGGGCTCGGCTGAGCATGTTCCATCCCTCGTTTTTAGCTTCGTCGCCGATCCACTTGGCGAAGCTTCCGAGCCAGGTTCCCGGGACGAGATCGATTTCCTTAAGATCGTTCCCGCGGTCGTGGAGAATATCTCCGAGAAAAGACGGCTGGAGGCCCTCGGCCCGGAGCATCCGGACGAAAAACTCCCGGAGAAAGGGAACGCCGTTGTCGGCGTAGGTTTCCCAAGGATTCTCTCCGTCCAAGGCCAAAACCAGGGAGTCGTCCGGGCGGGATGTGCCTCGCTCCTTGATTCTTCGAACCAGGTCGGCCGCCGCTTCGACAGGGTCCCATCGGCCGTACTCGAAGCCGATCAAGTCGGACAGCAGCCGGTCCCGAAAAAAAACGGGCAAGCCCTCGCTCCGGTACGGCGTCCGGAGATGGTCCAAGTTCGGAGAGACGCCGAGGCTTTTCCAAAGGACGTTTTCGTCCGTCACGGCGAAGCGAAAACCCGTCCCGGCCGCGGCCCGCGTCACGTCGGGGCTGACCGCGCCCTCGGACGGCCAGAGGCCGGCCGGCCGGAAGCCGAAAATCCCCTCGAAAAAGGAAACGGCCTTTTCCAGATGAAGGAGAGCGTCGCCGGGATAATGGAACGATTCCCGCGGCAGGATATGGCCGAAAGCCGTCCTCAGGTCGAAGATCAACGGCGTCAAGGGATGGTAGTACGGGGAAGCCGTCAGCTCGATCCGCCGCGCCCGTCCGAGCCGGGCCAGTTCCGGGACAAGCCCGCCGAGGACGTCTTTTTGCTTCTCCAAGCATGCGTCCCTCGTTTTGGGTACATCATCGACCGGCGAAAGAAAGGCCTTCAGGGCTCCTGCCTGGACTTCGGCCGGGCCGCATTCGCCCGGGGCGAACGGGCGGAGAAGAGCGGTCTCGCTTTCGGTCAAGCCCGCCGGGTCCTTTTCCAGGGCGGCCTGGACGGGATCGACGGCCCGGCCTTCGGCGTAATCGAGGATTTGTTCAATCAGGCAGGGAACCACGTTGAAGGTGCAGGGATATCCCGTCTCCTCCGCCAGGGAAAGCATCTGGTGGTAATTTTTCACGTGGTAGTTGACCCAGGGAAGGATGTAGGAGAACGACCCGGCCCGGCGGTAGACCGGCTGATGGAAATGCCAGAGGATGGCGACCCGCATCCTCAGAATCCTTCTTCCGAGACGATATAGGCTCCAAGGGCGAGAACGATCGCCCCAAGCTCAAGCTCGCGGGGATGGACCTTGTCCAGGGTGTCGAGGCCGGAATGATGCAGCTCAAAATAGGTCTGGGCGTTGGGAATGAAGCCCATGGGCACGGCGCCTTGTTGGACGATCGGTCCGATGTCCGATCCTCCCCCGCCGGCCCGGATGCCGGACAAGCCGAGACTCCGGAACGCCCGGTCGTGGGCGATGTATTTACGCCGGATCGAGGGCGGGCCGCCGATCGTGAAATAAAGGGGAAGAAATCCGCCCCGGTCCGATTCCATGGCCGCGACATGACGCTCGGTTTTCCGCCGGAGATCGGCCGCGTAATCCCGGCCGCCCGAGGCGCCGAATTCCTCGTTCATGAACATCACCGCCCGGATCGTCCGCCGCGGTTTCAGGCCGCAGGCTTGGATCAGGCGCAGAGCCTCGACGGCTTGGACGCATCCCGCGCCGTCGTCGTGCGCTCCGACGGCCAAATCCCAGGAATCCAGATGGCCGCCGATCAGGACGATCTCGTCCGGCTTATCGGATCCGCGGATCTGACCGATCACGTTGGCCGAGACGACGGGTTCCAGGTCGGCGCACGTCATTTTCAGACGGACCCGCAAGCCGGGATTCTCCTTGAGCCGGGCGGAAAGCCGTTCGGCGTCCGCGGTCGAGACGGCGGCCGCCGGAATCCTCGTCTCGGCCGGATCGTATTCAACCAGGCCGGTATGGGGAAAATCATCGATCCGTGGATTCACCGAGCGGATCAAGGCCGCGACCGCCCCGCAACGGGCGGCCCGGGACGGTCCGCCGGAACGGAAAACGGCTGATTCTCCGTAAGCCCGGAACGTATCGATGAGTGCCGGGTTCATCGGCCGGTTGAAAAAAACGACCGCTCCCCGCGCCGATGAATCCAAGGCGTCGAGCCGGTCGAACGAGTCGACCTCGATCAAAGGAGCCAGGACGCCGGATTCGGGCGTCGGAACGCTTCCTCCCAGGGAAGAGACGGTCAGCGAACCAACGACGCGCCCCGCGGCGTCGACCATCTCGGCCGTCTCCTCCCCCCGGACCCAGTGCTGGACCGTCGTCGGTTCGAGCCACGTTTCAAAGCCGAGGCCGTCCATGACCCGGCGCATGTGCTCGACCGCGGCGGCCGCGGCCGGCGAGCCCGGGAGGCGCGGCCCGACGGTCTGGACAAGATCGGCGAGCATTGTGAACGCGCGTTCGCTTCGAAGCCCCTCGGTCCGGAGAGCGACGGCCGTGGCGATAAAGGGGGACGTCTCCGTTCCCGCGCCGGTATTGCCATCGGATTTTTTATCGCATCCGCCGGCGGCGAGGGCCGCGGCCAGGATCGCGGCCCCGAAGGCCGCCCGTTGACAAGAATTCATTTTTTCGTCCTCAACCTTGCGTTTCGAACGGTTTTGTCTTGAAGAAGAGCCAGTTGCGGTCATCCTTTTCCCCGGGCTTGAGCTTCAGCAGCACATACGCCCCCCGGAGGCGCGTTCCGGAGATCTCGATCCAGCGCTTCGCCGGGGTCGTTTCGATGACCCGGTAAGTCCCGCGGTCCCAGATTTCGACCTCCCCCGCGCCGTATTCTCCGGCCGGGATGGTTCCCTCGAACAAGGCGTAGTCCAAGGGATGATCCTCGACTTCAACGGCCAGGCGCCTCACGCCGGCGTCCGCCGGAGGCTCCTTGGGGACGGCCCAGCTTTTCAAAATGTTTCCTTCCTGAAGGCGGAGATCCCAGTGGAGGCGCTTGGCCCGGTGTTTTTGAATGACATAGACGAGTCCGCCGTTGGAGACGGTGGCTTCCACCCCGCCGCCTCCCGACGGCTCGGGCGTCCGCTCGAACCGTCTCTTGGCTTGGTATCGCGTCAATCCCATGGCTTGTTTCCCGGGACGGCGCCCTCCTCGCCGCCGGCGGCGGTCAGCGATGGAGGAAGCAACGCTCGCAATCGACTTCTCCGGGGCGCCGGGTGACGATCATCGCCAGGCCCAGGGCGTCGGCCCGGTCGATCACTTCTTGATCCCGGATCGAGCCCAGCGGATAGATGATCGCGGTCAATCCCGCCTTGGCCGCGGCCTCGACGACGTCGGGAAAGGGCATGAAAGCGTCCGAGGCCAGGACGCATCCCGCGGGACCGTAGCCGCGACGGGAGATGCGGATGGCGTCCTCGGTCGAGTCGATGCGGCTGCGCTGGCCGGAGCCGATGCCGTGGATGCGGTCTTTCGTCCCGATGACAACGGCATTGGAGCGGGTGAAAGCCGCGACGTTCCAGGCCAGGAGGGCGGCCTGGATTTCCTCGGCGGACGGTTTCCGGCGGGAAACGACGTCGACATCCGCCGGTGAGACGATCCGGGAATCGAAGCGCTTTTGGACGAGAAGGCCGCCGGCGACGCGCTTCAGCTCGAGTCCGTTGTCCCCGGCCGGTCCGTCGATCGGTCCGCCCATCCGGACGACCCGGAGCGGCTTGCGGGAGGCCAGGATTTCCAAGGAATTTTCGACGTAGCCGGGGGCATAGACGACCTCGATGTTCCGCGGGCTTTCGACCAGGAGTCGGGCGACGGCCGGAGTGACGGGGACGTTGAAGACGTCGACCGAGCCGAAGTTGGACAGCGGGTCCGCGTTCCAGGCTTTTTCGAATGTCTCGAGGGCGTCGACGCCGAGGGCGACGCCGCTCGGGATCTCGTGCTTGATCAGGACGACGGCCGCCTGGCCGGGGAACACGGCCGTCAGCTTGCGGGCCAGCCGCTGGCCGAGATCCATGTCGCCGACGTTGATGTACCCCAGGCCCTTGCTGCCTTCCTGGAGGACTTCGAGCGTGGCCATGTTGGCCCCGAAGGCGTTTTCCTCGGCGTAGAACGCCGCCGGGTAACCGGGGTTTTCCCCGTAGCGCATGGACATCCGCTTGTGAAATTTCTGTTCGCCGAAGGCAAGAACGTCCGGGAAATCCTCCTTGACCTTGGTGAAGTACTGTTTCCGGGCGGCTTTGTCGGCCGATTCTTTTTCAGGGTTCATGCGCCTGTCCTTTCATGACGGTTGATGAGGGCGATCTCCGGCTTCCCCGGCTCGTTCCGGGAGAGGAAGAGGCAGGCCGCGGCGACCCGGAAATCATCGGACCGGCCCTCGGGCCGAAGGGCTTCGTAGAAGACCCCGGCGGTCGCCTTGGCCGTGGTTTCGACGAGAGTCAGGGACAGCGGCTCCCCCTCGAACACGGGAAGAGGGTTCCGGTTCGGGCCGGCGTAGGTGGCGATCATCTCGGCCCGTCCGGGGTGGAGGGAAAATTCGAAAAACAGCCGCCGGGCCGACCCGTCGAACCCCCGCTTGATGAGGCTGAGGGCCGCTCGTCCGTCGGGCCAGAGAAGACCGCTGATGCGCGGCGTGTAAATCGGGGGGTCCGGCTCATAAGACCAATTCCGCAGGGCCGCGGCCAGGGCGGCCACCGGGTGATCCGCCTCGGTTCGGGCCACGTCGTCGGTCTGCCGGCCGTTGCTGACCGCCGGCCGTCCGCCGAATAGAACGGCCGGATAGACCAGCAAGTCCGGCTGTCCCGTCTTCAGGATCTCGGGATCCGTCGGCTTCGTCACAACCGCGTTTCCCTCCCGTTCCAGGCGCCGGGCCTGGCTTGAGGGGGAGCGTCCGGTGACCGCATAGACGATGACGTCATGAAGGCCGGCGGGATCGCGGCCGAGGACGACGACGCGTCCCGGGTATTCCATGCGGCGGAGGGCTTCGAGAGGATGGGTTGTCATATTCGCTCTTTCTGTCGAGGAGTCGGCCTGTCCGGACAAGGAAAATATCATACCGGCCCGGGCGAAGTCAAAAGCCGTCCGGCTATACAAAAAAAGGGCATTGGGCTAAAATTCGGCCTGGAGAAATGTTTATGACAAAAAACTGCGTAATCCCTACGATCGCCTTTAAAAACGACGTTTTCCTTCACTCCCCCGAAGCCCGGTCCCTCCGGATTCTGAGCGAGTACCTGGAGCCGGACATGCGGTTCGACCGGAACAAGATCAACAGCACGGTCCTATTCCTCGGTTCGGCCCGGGTTCACGCCGACGACGCCTCGGCTCCTCTTCATCCTTATTACCGCGACGCCGAGGAGCTGGCCTTCCGGCTCGCCCGCTGGGCGATCCCCCTGCGGCCGACGGGGAAAAATTTCGTCGTCTGCACGGGAGGCGGCCCGGGAATCATGGAGGCGGCCAACCGCGGAGCGGCCCGGGCGGGGGGAAAGTCGATTGGCATGAACATCTCTCTTCCCCACGAACAGTCGCCCAATCCCTACATTCCGGAGGATCTCTGCTTCCTTTTCCATTATTTTTTCATGAGAAAATTCTGGCTCGTCAGCCGGGCCCGGGCGGTTGTCGCCTTTCCCGGCGGGTACGGGACGCTGGACGAGCTGTTCGAGACGCTGACCTTGATCCAAACGGAAAAAATCGCCCGCGAGGAAGTCGTGGTGCTGCTTTACGGGGAAGAGTTCTGGAAGGAAGTCGTCCATTTCGATGCCCTTGTGAAATACAAGGCGATCGCCCCGTCCGACATGAAAATCTTCCATGTCGCCTCGACTCCGGAAAAAGCCTTCGCCTTTCTCAAGAAGAAGCTTCTCCGGTTCTGCAGCGTCTACGGCCCGCCCCGTTTCCAGGGATAAGACGGCCGGAAACGGAGATACAGCCGAACGCCCCCCCAAGCCGCCAGGACGCCCAGGATGTCGGCGGCCGCGTCCGCCCAATCCGCCGTTCGACCGGGCACAAAGGATTGATGGAATTCATCCAGCCCGGCGGCCGCGATTCCCAGGGCGATAAGAGCGGCGAACCGAACCGCTTTTTCGACTCGGACGCGGTTGAGTCCCTGGATCAGAAGAAGCCCGAAAACGGCGTACAGGATGAAATGAAAGATCTTGTCCTGCAAGGGGAAAAGCCGGGGAATTCCGCGGATCGGCCGGTCCGAAAGAACATAGATCAAGCCGTAATAGAGGGCGGCCGGGAGGAAGGCGGGGATTTTCCGCATGCCCGGCTACGATAGTCTTCCCTCCGCGGTCTTGTCAAGAAAAGAGCCTCCCGGGGAAATTCTTCCGCCGCGCCTCCGTCGTCCGCTCCCCCAAGAGGGAGAGCTCCCTTGGAGGAAACCGGATCACCGCCGGGGGTGAGGTCCCGACCGGGAAAATCAACCCCCCGTTCACCCGCGGAGACGATTCCCCCCGCCTTGAGCCTTGGATATGATCAGGGCATGAAACGCGCCGTTTCCGACCGCCGGCCGGGCCCGGGAGTTCCGCGGAGCGCGGCCGTTCTCTTGCTCTCCCTCCTCCTGTCCGCCCCGGCCTGCGCCGGCGGGAGGATGATCGCCGGCGCCCCGGGACAAACGGGCATAGCCTCCTGGTACGGGCCCGATTTTCACGGCCGGCTGACCTCCAACCGGGAGGTCTACGATATGTACGACATGACCGCGGCCCACCCCACCCTTCCCTTCGGAACACGGGTGATGGTCACCAACCTGGACAACGGCCGGGCGGCCGAAGTCCGGATCAACGACCGCGGACCGTTCGTCAAGGAGCGGATCATCGACCTGTCTTACGCCGCCGCCCGGATGCTCGGCATGATCGGCCCCGGCACCGCACCGGTCCGCCTGGACATTCTCAACCGGAAGGACTGGCCGCCGACCGTCGGAATGGTCATCCAGGTCGGCTCCTTCACGAACGAGCAAAACGCCCGGCGGCTGCAGGCCGAGCTGGGCCGCCGGTTCGGCGAGACGTTCATTTCGACGGTCGTCTGCTCGGGCCGCGTGTTCTACCGGGTCCGGATCAAAGTCGACGATCGGTCTGGCGCGGATCTTTTAGCCGGCCGGCTTTCGGCTTCCGGCTATCCCGTTCTTATCTGCGAAGCGGATTGATCCGCTTTTTCGTCTCCTGCTCCGGAAAATCCCCGCCGGGTTTATCGCCCGGCCGCCCGTTTTTTCCGCCGGCGATTTGAGATTCCGGATGAAAACGGCTATCCTGCCGGAAACGCCATGACCGACATCCGCGGAATTTTCGCTGAAGTCGCCCCGACCTATGAACGGGCCAACCGCGTCCTGACCTTGGGGCTGGACCGGCGCTGGCGCCGGGCCGCCGCCCGGACCGCCGCCGCGGGGGGCGGCCGGCTCTGGCTTGACGTCTGCTCGGGAACCGGCGACATGGCCGAGGAGCTTGCCGGGAGGATCCCGGCCGGCGGCCGGGTCATCGCCCTCGATTTCAGCGGGCCGATGATGGCCGGCCTGAAATCCAAGCCGCGGTTCGCCCGACGCGGGGCGGCCGTCCGGGCCGAGGCGTCCTTTCTCCCCTTCCCCGCAGGGACGTTCGACCTGGTCACCGTGTCGTTCGCCGTCCGCAATCTCAACCGCGGCCGGGAGTCCCTGCGGCGGACGTTCGCCGAGCTCCGCCGGGTCTTAAAACCGTCGGGCCGCCTCGTCCTGGTGGAGACGAGCCGGCCGCCCGTTCTTCCCGTCCGGTGGCTATACTTTTTCCTGGCGCGCGCCCTGATCCCGAGGATCGGGGAAAAAATCTCCGGATCGAAGGCCGGGTACGCTTACTTGGGAGCGACGATTCCGCGCTTTTACGGAGCCCCGGAGCTGGCCGTGATCCTCGACCAAGCGGGCTTCGCCCGCGTTCGTTTCCGGCGGTTGTGCCTCGGCGCGGCCGCCGTGCACGTCGCCTCCGGCTAGAAGGAAATCGAGATGGACGTTCCGCCGCTGTCGCCGAAGCGGGGATTCACCAAGTTGCTGTTGACCGAGCCGAAGGTGAAGCTCAGCCCGGCCGAAAGGTAGTAATCGTATCCCGTCGCCAGCTGCCGCCGGCGGAGGAGGATTTCCTCCAGCGAAGCCCCTCCCTTGGGCAAGGCCAGGAGATCGCGGATGCGGGCTCCGCCGAAATCGAACGTCAGGCTGAGTCCCGAAACGATCCGCCAGGAAACATCGGCATCGAACCGCAGGCGGTTCTTCCCAAGGTCGTGAAAGTAATGCGAGCCGGTGAGGACGGCGCTCATCGAGCCCCAGGGGCGCTTGAGTCCCAAGGCGATCGACAGGGTTTGCTTCCAGAGCGTTTCCTTCCGCTTGTCGAAGATCGTCTCCTCCCGGTAGCGGACGAATTCCGGGCCGGCGTAATAAAGGAGGCAGAGCTGTTTTTTGGTCGCCTCGCTGTACGGGAACAGGTCGAATTCAACGGCCGGCCGGACGGCCAGGCGGAAATCGTAATTATTGAAGGTCGACGATCCGGCCGTCACGGACAATCCCAAGGACCAGTGGTCGTTCAGGCTCCGGACGACCAGCCCGGAGGCGTTCTTGGAGGTGGAAACGTTCTCGTAGAGGTATCCCTCGTAATCGTAGCTGTTTTTATCGCGGCTGAAATCGATCGAGGCCCGGATCTTCCACTCGGGCGTAACCCGGTTGGCGGCCAGGGCGCCGAACCAGGATTGAAAGCGGGAGGACTTTTGGCCGTTGAGAAACCCATTGGCGCTCAAGCTGAAGACCCAAAAATTCCAGGGATCGTCCACCGCCGTCGGCTTGACCGCGTCCTCGAAGAGAACGTCGAGACGGCCGGCGGCCGGAGTATGGGAAGCAAAGCGAAGCAATCCCAGCTGTAAAAGCCGGGCGGTTTCCTTCCGGGTCGTTTCAGCCGTTTCGCCGTGCCGGGGGCGGTAGACGAGCTTGTCCGTCCGCCCGGCGAAATCCTCCCGGCCGGAAAATTCCAAAACGATGATTTCTCCTTGGGCGTCGCCGGATCGGACGATGTCCACCACGACCCGGGCGGATCCCGGGCCGGCCGCGACCGCGGCGAAAGGGATTTCCGAGGCATACGCGGCGGCCTCCGGGCCGGATAGAAAGACGGTCAGCTTCTCCGGACGTCCCGCGTCCGGCTTCACCGGGATTTCCTGCGAAAAAACAGTCTCCGGGAAAACGTGCGGAAAAAGCACGGCGGCCGCGGCCGCGAGGAAAAACGTTTTATGAATCAGGCGCATGGTCCGGTTCCTCAATTAACGCGGATCGTTACTCCGCCGCTGTCCCCGCCGCCGAGCTGGCCGAAGCGGGGATTGACGACGTTGGTATAAGCCGAGCCGAAGGTGAAGCTGAGGCCGAAGATCGCGAAATAGCTGTAGGAGGTGGCCAGCTCGCGCCGCTCAAGAAGGATTTCCTCGAGGGTGGCCGTTCCCCGGGCCAGAGCCAGCTGGTCGTGGACGCGGGATCCGCTGGCGAAAAGATAGGCGCTCAAGCCTTTGACCAAGTTGAGCTGGAGAAAAGCGTTCAAGGTCAGATTGTTCTTCTTGAAATCGTGAAAATAATGGGCCCCGCTGAGGGAGCTGGAAATGAAGCCCCACTTTTCCTTGAGGTCGAGGGTGACGGATAACGATTCTCCCCAAAGGCGGTCCCGGGTCTTGTCGTAGATCGTCGGTTCCCGGTAGCGGACATTCTCGAACCGGAGGCGGTAAAGAAAACGAAGCTGGCGGCGCGAGGATTCGGCATAGGAAAACAGGTTGTATTCGATCGCCGGGGCCGGAACGAGGCGGAAGGCGATGTTTCCATAGCTGGAGGAATCGGCGTCCAGGGCGAGCCCGGCCGACCAGTGCGGGCTCAGGCTTTTCACCAGCAGCCCGCTGGCGCCGTAGGACTCCTGGGAGCTCTCGATTTTCGTTCCTTGGTAAACGAAAGAGTCGCGGCGGAAGCTGGAGGAAAAGCCGAGACGCAGCTTCCACTCCTCGGTCACGCGGCTGGCGGTGGCATTGAGGCCGATGGAGCCTTTGGACGCGGATTCCTCCCCCTCGAGGTATCCGTCGACGGAAATGTTGAAAAGCCAGTGGTTCCAGCGGTCCGGCCCGGCGGCCGG